>Ga0209194_1000454_pt1 | contig 33003 bp, 26 predicted proteins | sample COGITO_mtgs_1004_FD_184787 | JGI IMG/M metagenome (GOLD analysis project Ga0209194, IMG submission 184787) | Pelagic marine microbial communities from North Sea - COGITO_mtgs_100413 (SPAdes) (version 2) | ecosystem: Environmental > Aquatic > Marine > Epipelagic ...
TAAAAGAACTGCGAATTGAAAGCGTCACGCCGCTGCGCGGATATAAGCGGAGCGTGGACTTTGATGACAATGCTGACCTTTGGGAAGGCGTTGACCGAGAGCTAGAAAATCTTTTAGCTTCTCATAACTTTACCGGAAACGCCCGTAAAATCCGGGTGGAGCCACCTTTTATACTAGGACTCAAGGCGCTTATTCAGTATCTGAGCCGTGAGTGGGCTCGCCAATAGTAAGGAGGACTTGCGTATATGGCTGACTACTTATGCCCAATTTGCTCTACGCCCTATATAGCTCGTCAGGACGGCGATGTTACTTGTTCTACATGCTACTGGCCTATTAGCGTTAGCACTAAAACCCCTAGTGAACATTTTGAACTTGTATGTGCTTGGGGCAGAAGACTGCGAAAAGAAAATAAAGTTCGGCAACAGAGGATAGAAAAATTACAGGGGAGTGCAGGAGAATCTTATGCAAGGCATGTGCAAGAAGTTGAGAAGCTAAAGCAGGCCATTGAGGTTCATAAGAGAGATAATGTAGAACTGCTGCAAAAAAATACTCTAGATGTTGGAAACAATGAGTTTTCAAAACCGTCTTCTCAGACGACTGCTGATGCTCTTCAAATCTTGCTCGAAACTCAGTTTAGAGTTGAGGCTGTTAAAGCCTTTGAAACCGCACTGACCGAGGGGCAGCTATTGCAAGATGTCGGGCTCTTTGAGGAGATCTCTCCAGAGGAACTGCTGTCTGTGATGGCTGCTATTAATAACTGCTTTAATCGGCTGCATACCGCTGCCTTTAGCTCTTCCTCTCGTAAGCGTGCCGTTGATGGAGAGGTAGAAAATCGCGATGCTCAAGATGATGTCTCAGATATGTCTGCTCAGCCAAATCGTTCGGCAGAAGTCTCGACGGAAAGTGAACTGCCGGAAGCGTCAGAGCCGATTGAGCCAGTAGTGCAAGCGGAATCTGTGTATTGGTTAGGTGAGTATAATCAATCGCGTGTAAGTCTCAAAGCACACGCAATAGAAGCTTCTTTCACACAGCAAAATATAGAGCAGCGTCGTACAGGCCAGGAAAACAGTGTATTGCTGACAGCCAGTGCAGGACCGCTCTGGATTATTGGAGGTGAAGAAGGCGCGGCACATTGTTATCTGGTGCCGAAGGCCAGCCATCGATTTAATCAGTACAGCATTGATTCTTTTAAAGGCTGTTTCGATTTCCACAATTCCAAAGGCGGTGCAGACTATATTGTTCATGCTCCGGCTTTGGTTGTTTTGCTGCCCGAAGGCAATACCTGGAAGATGGTGAAAAAAGGTCAGATTTCTTTTGTATCCGGGGAATAGGCGTATAATCTATTCGCAAGGCTACAGCATCGCACACAAGAAGAACTATGGGCTCTATTTTCTAGACGATTGGCATAAGGGACAGTGGATTATGACTCAAGGACTATATCGAATTACGTTGGGTATCTTAGCGGCTGGGTTAGTAACCGTGCTACCAGCTACTCAAATGGTGGAAGCGGCTTCTACTGCGCCTCAGATTTTTGTGATTGCTCAGGATGAGGATACTGATGCAGTTCCAGCTCAGCCTGCTGAGACATTACCAAAAAAACTAACTGACTTCGTTAACTGTAATGTTGCCGTCCAAAAAACAATTAAAGGCTATGTAGCCAGTTTGCGCGACGTCTCAGAGGGTAACGGCCTTGAGGAAACGGTTTCTGCTGCGTATGAGAAGATGGGCTTGGCACTGAACGGAATTGTGTTGTCAGTGTCTGAATTGGAAGAGAGCATCCCTGAAGATAAGCTGGCTGGCAGTCAATTTTCTGATGACAGGAAAAATATAGAAGAAGCTGTTCGGGAAATTCAAGTTAGAAACATTGTTCTTTTTTCTTCTGACTCTGACGATCTAGAGCCTTTCCCAGGGCTGACAGAGGATTATATTAAAGATATTCAATCTTCTTCTGGTGAAACTCCCGATGGAAGATATGGTGTCGGCACACATACCAACTTAGAGTCTTTCCTAGACGCAACGGCTGAAAAGATAGCGACATCAAGCCAAGAGATAGATAAGACGACGAAGGCGATAATAGCAGACCTGCAATCACCTGCTGGGAAAGAAGTTCCTGATCCATCAACTGAGGAACCTAAATGGTGGGAAAAACTCCCAACTTGGTTGCTTCCTGCGATCGCACTACTTGCCATAGTAGGTTTCATGGGTTTCCGAGTTGCCCAGAATTCTCGTTCGGGCAATAGAAGACTATGGCCAAGTACTGTTTCAGTCCGAAGGCAACGAAGTAAAATATTTCCTTCTTTTTTGAGGTGGCGTGATTCTCCTAGTTTCTCTGATCCTGCATCAACTCAACCCGCTCAACCGAAACAAATCTTGTTAGAGGAAAAGCGATCGCTCGAAATGAGAATAGATAAGTATGAGCGAGCATACGATGAATTATTTAATGAAAAAGAGGCTTTGTCGAAGGAAAATAAAAATTTGCATAACGCCTTGTTAAAAGCGAATGCGGAAATTCAGACGATGGCTAATAAAGCTTCCAGCGATAGGCGCTCGGGCAAGCAGCCTTCTCAACTGCAAACAACAGATAGGCGAGTTAGCAAAGCTCAGCCTTCTGTAGCTTCTCCTTCCACTAGCAATATTACTAAAATATATAACAGCAATCCTGGGGGATTAAAGAGTCTGAATACGGCTACGGTTACTGAAACCAAGCACAGCCAGGGCGAACGTCGTGTAGGTAGAGCGACGATTCCTATTCTTAATGAAGACAGTACTGGAAACTTTTGGATTCTAAAAGACGATACGAGATTTTATTTAGTGCCAAAGCCCAGCGCTAGATTCAACAAATATAATTCAGAGCTGCTAGAAGCCCTATTTGATATCCAGGGCGGCGCAGCCAGCTATGCCAAAAAGTTTCAGCTACTCAAACCTGCCTCAATTAGTGCAACTGCGGGGAACGCCTGGCAGGTTATCCAAAAAGGCGCAATAACGTTTAACTAAAGTCTTTTGGCGTGGCTCAAACCTGGTTCTTGCGGATTTTGTGGAGTGCATGTCTGCAGGACCCCTGGTTAACCTAAGCCAAAGAATCGCTTCTTCGACTCGGCTTCAAAACCGGACGTGAGACTTTCACCTCATCCGGCTCCTCTCTAACTAGGCTTGGTGTCATGAGTACCAGCCGGTGACAGGGCTTTAGCTGCGTGTGCCTGGTCGTGGCAATGACGGTGCAGCAAGGCTAGATTCTGACGACGATTGTCGTCGTGATTGCCATCCAGATGATGAAGCTCAATCAGCGAATCCGGCAGAAAGTTGAGTCCACAATGTTTACATTTGCCCCCCTGAGAACGCAGGAGAAAAGACGTTAGTGGGCGGATGCCAGGATAAGACCTGAGCTTCGTGCCCCAATAAGGCCAATCCCCATCGTAGGGAGAGCGGTTACCTTTGACTTTGATATGCAGACGGAAGCGAGTGTATCGATGGCATGTGAGCCGTGGCCCATCCTTCGATGCGAACACCCATCCACCGCCCTTATTCACTAGCCAGTAGCGAGAAACAGTTTGATACCCGCTAAGGTTTGGATGTCTGTACTTCGCCCAGCTCCATAGCTGCCTAAACAATAGGAATGAAAGTTTAGAGAACGTTTTTGAGCTGGCCACACTTCGATAGTATTGGCACCAACCCTGAATGATGGGATTGATGGCCTCAATCAGTGCAGCTTGGGAAGCCCCCCGGTGTACCTGAATCATCTGCTTGAGACGAGCCAGATGGCGTTTTATGCCTTTCTTGCTGGGGGTGATCAGCGTCTTGTGTCCGCGCTTCGCCCGATATTTTCCAACCGGATGTTGTTGTACTTGAAAGCCTAGAAACTCGAAGCCAGGGTTTTCTCCGTGGAGAGTGTGGCAGCGGGTTGTTTTCTCAGGGTTAAGTTCGAGACCGATTTTATGGAGCCATTTCTCCAGAGCGGCCTGGGCGCGATGGATGTCAGCTTCTCGACGGGCTAGAATCACCATATCGTCAGCATAGGCAACCACATATATCGGATACGCTTTTGTGCCTAACCGTTTGATATGAGGCTCTATCCCTTGCAGCGCAATCAGCGCCAGGAGCGGTGAAATGACACCGCCCTGCGGTGAACCGCGCTCGGTTCTTTGAAACCCGTTATCAAGGACACCACATTCGAGCCAGCCTTTGATGAGTTTTTTCATCCAATTCGGCGCTCGACACTTCTTCAAGATAGCGGCATGTGAGATGTTATCGAAGCACCCTCGAATGTCCACGTTCAGCACATGTTTGGGCTGTCTGAGAATGATTCGGAAGAGCGCTTCAATCGCATCTTGGCAAGACCGTCCTGGTCGAAACCCATACATATTGGGGTCTAGCTTGGCTTCCCATTGGGGTTCCAAAGCTAGTTTTATCAGGGCTTGGGTAGCCCTATCCCGCATGACGGGTATCGAGAGCGGACGCTTTTCTGATTTCCCTGGTTTAGGAATCCAGATGCGGCGCAAAGGTTGTGGACGAGGAAATTGACTCAGCGATAGCGCCAGTTGCAGCCGCTGGCTAGGCGTCAAACTTTTGACCCCATCAATGCCAGCGGTGCGCTTGCCGCGATTGTCTTGAGTCACTCGTCGCACGGCTAGTAGCCGCCCGTACCAGGACTTGACCAACAGACGTTGTAATTTGTGAACCAACTTCACCTGTCTACGGCAACTGGCTCTATAAATTCGGCGTTGAAGCTTGAACACCTTCACCTCGATTTGCTTCCAGGGGAGGGCGCTCCATTCATACCTCATCTCGAAAGATGGGCTCATGACATTTAACTCTACTAAACGGATTTATGTCCTAGTTACAGTGTGTACGTCGGCATATCTCGGGCATTAATCCCGAGCGTTGGCTTTTTACACAATCCCAATCCCATTCACCATCTGGTTAGCACCTACTCTTGAAATCGACCTGATCAAGAGAGATGAATGGGGTTCCTGCGTTCCGATATCCGATGGTTGCTGTACTTAGAGTCCTACTCTGAGCCGGGTTTAGAGAGGGTGGTTCTTGGTCACCTCGGCAGATGCCAAGCTCTTATCCTTAGCCTTTTGGCCGTGGTGTATCAGCCTGATTTCACCACTTGCACGTTAACGACTCTTCAAACGTAGATTCCTTGCGTACTCATATACAGCTTGCTAGACGGGATTCCAACTTAGGCTGTCAGTTACCGCCGTTTATTCCCGCTTCAGGCGTTGATGGCTAGTCGCGAACCTGGGGAATATGCTTTCACTCCACCACTTAGAGGAAGGGACTTTCACCCTTATCGAGATATCAGTTGTCAAGGTTCTTTTCCTTGCCTCCTATCCCCCAGACAAGCTGGTTTCAGAAGAACACATCGCACGCCGAGATACGTGTAATTCTCCCCACATCGCCCTGAAAGCATTGGTATGAAAGGGTTATAGATCTAAACTTTTGAGTAGTACAGCGCTTTGAGCCGCTGAAGCCACGGTTTGCTGGTGCAGAGAATGCACAAGACTCTGTAGTCTTTTTAGCAGACGTGGATTTGTCTTATGAAAGCAGCGTCTATAAGAGCGTATTGAGCGCCTGCTTAGCGACTGCCTCTGCCCGCCTAGAGGTTACTTTCTGATAGCGCAATGTCGTCTGAATACTCTCATGCCCCATCAAGGCTCTGAGTTCTTCAATACCCATCAAGCCAACGCGCTCAGTGGCGAAGGTATGTCGCAAGTCATGCAACCTAGCGCCCTTGAGATCAGGATAGGGGGCAATCAGCCTCTCCCAACACTGATGGATGCGGCGGTAGCTAATGCGAGAGGTTTCTAAAGAGATCGGCTGCTGAGCCGTAAAGAGCGCAGCGCTCCGAGGATGTCGCCCATCACGAATGTATTCAGAGAGCGCGGTAGCGGTATCTGGCGAGAAAAAGCACCAGCGTTGTTTATTCCCCTTTCCCAGCACCTGAAATCGTTGTTCTTTAAAGTCAACATCATCAAGGTCTAATTGCAGCACTTCTGAAATACGGGCACCGCTCCGATGCAACAAACTAATGATCGCCTTCATACGAGAGTCCAAGTCAACCGCCCGATACAGGCACTTAAGCTGAGACTCAGTGAGATAGCGAATCGTGTCGTCAGATGTGTGCTCGCCCTGCTGTGGGTCAGGCTTTGGCTGCTTCAGTCTGGCAATCGGGTTGGCCTTCAAATAGCCTTTTTCAACCGCAAAGTTAAATAGCGACTGCACCGTCGCCTGGTGCTTGCGCCGAGTCGTGTAAGCGAGATGACTCAGGCTCTGTAAATACTCGACGACTTCGCGCCGTTCCAACAAATCAACGGGCCAACTGCCGTACACTGCGAGCAAGGGCATGAGGATTGATTGATAAGCCTTAAGCGTTCCTTTTGCCAGTCCAGAGCGCTGTAGAAATTGAGTGGCTACGGTCGCTAATGTAGGAGATGCCATTAAGACAATCTGAAAGTATCGGCAGTCGCTTTTACTGGCTTTACGATAGCACTATTAAATATGTCTGAAGGTGAACTTTATTGTCTACTGTGAATGCTCACCAGATCCCAAAAGCCCAAGAATCCCTGGCTGATTATGTGAACCGCCAGCGCGAAGCACTCGGTTTAAGCCGGATTGCCCTCGCTGAGCGAGCAGGCATTCATAAGCAAAGCCTGGGCAAAATCGAACGCGGCCAAACGCAAACGCTGAACCGTCGAACGCTCAGCAGTTTATCGCAAGCGCTTCAGGTGCCGATTGATTATCTAGATGCGGTTGCCCGAGGACAGGCAGGCACGCTCGGCCCCTCACTCAAGTTTTGTCCGCAGTGTTGGCAGGCAGGCACCGCGCCAGATCCGATTTGGACAGATGCCCGCTCTCAATTTTGCTTTATGTGTGGCAGCGGCTTGCAAGACGCCTGTGGCGCTTGCGGAGAGCCGCTGCACTCACTGACCTTTCGGTTCTGCCCTCACTGCGGCCAGCCCTATAAACGGGCCGTCGCTGCGGCTGATTCCTAGTCTCTCCTATACCTTTTTGGCAGCGTTTCTCCCCCTCGCTATGACCGCTCTAAACCGCACAGCATATCCTTATTTCAAACAGTCTCCTGACTCAGAAGAACTGGCTGAGCTATACACGCCGACCGCTGCTGAGCTAGCGCTGGCTGAGAAACGAGTACGCTGGGTGCCGAACCGGCTCAGCTTTCTGGTGTTGCTGAAGTCGTTCCAACGGTTGGGCTATTTCCCTCACCCTGAAGTCATCCCCGAGGGGGTGATCTCTCACATTCGGCAGCAGCTTGAATTTGATGAGACAGTGACGGCGCTAGCCCCTGAGAATTCTCGCTATCGCTACCATCAGGTCATCCGCAACTTTCTTCAAGTCAAACCTTACAGCAGCGTTGCCAAGCAGGCAGCTACTAAAGCGATTGAAGCCGCTGTCGGCGTGATGGATCATCCGACTGACTTGATCAACGTGGCGGTTGAAACGCTGGTCAAAGAAAGCTATGAACTGCCTGCTTTTGGTACGCTAGAACGACTGGCTAAACACCTGCGGGCGCTCAATCACACGGAGCTATATCGGCAGGTTTCAAGCCAGCTAAATCAGGTAGAGCGCGACTACCTCGACGGGCTGATTGCACAGCCCGATGCGGACGTGAAGGCAATGCTTAACCGGCTCAAGGCCGCGCCGAAGAGCGAGAAGCTAACCCACTTGGTTCAACTGCAACAGACTTTCGATGAGCTGATGTCATTTGGCGATGCGCAGCGCTTACTAAAGGAGGTTAATTTGCTTAAGCTTAAGCATCTAGCCGCCTATGCCAAGACCTTGGATATCGCTGAGTTTCGAGATATTAACGTCGCCAAGCGGCGGACATTGTTGCTGTGTTTGCTCTATCGGGCACAGGTGAAGATGCGAGATCATCTCGTCGAGATGTTGCTCAAGCGAATGAGAAAGATTGACACCAGCGCCCGCAAACGGCTAGTTGAACTAAGAGAGAAACATCTGGCGCGGACAGAGCGGTTACTAGGACTCTTCAGTCAAACCTTGAGCGTCGCCAAAACAGAGACTAAACCTGTGCCGTTTCACCGGTCGGTGCAGACGCTATTGACCGCCGAGGGGGGCGCTGATGCACTCTTGGCTGAGTGTGAAGAGGTGAGAGCCTACAACTCTGCAAATCATCTGTCGCTGATGTGGCGATTCTACTCATCGTTTCGGCGGCGGCTGTTTGACCTATTGCGTCTACTAGATATTCAATCAGCCAGTGAGGATGACACACTCACTAAAGCAATGGCGTTCATCTTGGCTCATCAGCACCAGCGGCGTAAGCACCTGCCAGTAGAGATCGATTTGAGCTTCATGAGTGCTGCGTGGCGTCAGTTGGCGGTCGTTTCTGTGGATGGTCAGCAGATGCTGGTACGCCAGCATCTAGAGGTCTGCGTTTTTGCGGCGTTGGCAGTGGCGTTAAAGACCGGCGATGCCTTCGTCCCTGGCTCAGAAGAATATGCCGATTTCAGAGCGCAATTGTTGCCTTGGGAGGATTGTGAGCAGTCAGTCGCAGAGTACTGCGAGCAACTGGGCATTCCGGCGACGCCTGACGGATTTGTCGAACATCTCAAAGCCACGCTGATAGAGCGATCTGCTGAGGTGGATAGCAAATTGCAAGGTGATGACCAGCTCTCTTTTAATGAAGCAGGTGACCCCGTTCTCAAGAAGGTGCCTGCCGCGCCGATTCCCAAGGATGCTGATGAATTTGCTGCGGCCATAGATGAGCAGATGCCCGAGCGCACCGTGCTTGATATCTTGTGCAACGTCGAGCACTGGCTGAACTGGACAAGGCATCTTGGGCCGCTTTCAGGCTCAGAGCCGAAAATCGCAGATGCGCCAGAGCGCTACATTTTGACCGCCTTTGCCTATGGCTGCAATTTGGGGCCGACTCAAACCGCGCGGCATGTGCGCGGACATACGACGTACCATCAGCTTTCTTACACCAATCGGCGTCACGTCAGCGCTGACACTTTGCAGCGAGCGATCTGCGACATCCTTAACGCTTATCATCGTTTGGACTTACCCAAATGCTGGGGGACGGGTGAGAAGGCTGCTGCCGATGGCAGTAAGTTTGAAACTTATGAGAACAATCTGCTCTGTGAATATCACATTCGCTATCAGGGCTATGGCGGCATTGCCTATCACCATGTCTCTGACCAGTACGTGGCGCTGTTCACGCACTTCATTAGCTGTGGGATGTGGGAGGCGGTCTATATTCTCGATGGCCTGATTAAAAATAAGTCCGATATTCAGCCCGGTATTCTTCATGCCGATACGCAAGGTCAGTCATCGCCTGTCTTTGGCCTCTCCTATTTAATGGGCATTGATTTAAGACCGCGCATTCGCAACTGGAGCGATCTCAAACTGCTCAAACCAACGGCGAGTAGTGCATACGAGTTCATTGAGCCGTTGTTCAAAGGCGTCGCTGACTGGGCGATGATTAAGACCCACTGGAAGGATTTGATGCGGGTGATGCTCTCTGTTAAAGCAGGTAGGCTGATGCCCTCTACGCTGCTTAAGAAACTCAATAGTTACAGCGGCAAGAGCCTTCTATACAAAGCGTTTCAAGCGCTGGGCAATGTCACTCGAACGCTGTTCCTTTTGCGCTATGTTTCTGAGCCAGAGCTGCGGCAGGAGACGACCGCTTGCACCAACAAAGTGGAACAGTTTAATCAGTTTGTTGACTGGGTGTTCTTTGCGAGAGCGGGGATGATTACCGACAATGACCCGCTGGAGCAGGAGAAGCGCCTGCACTATCTCGATTTAGTGGCCAATGCCATTATCTTGCAGAATACTGTCGATCTCTCGCAGGCGATCCAGACCGTCAGCGATCAAGGCTTCCCGGTTACGCCAGAGCTGCTCGCGGGCCTCAGTCCTTACCTCACCAGCAAGATCAAGCGCTATGGCGATTACATCCTGGATTTATTGACCAAACCCTTGCCATTCGAGGAGATCATGGCTTGGCCCATGCGCTTCTCCACTCTAGACACTGCTGAGTAGTACACCCCGAAACTACTGCTGTATAGCGATTTCAGGCCGATGTGGGGAGAATTACACGTATCTCGGCCAGGGGTCTAGAGCAGGTCAATTAGACCGAACGTTCGGTCTAATTGATGTAGTAGAAGTCTGTACGGAACAATGATAGAAAGCTTTTAAAGACGATATTGTGATCGCCCCTATGAGCTACGAATCGAATAGAACGTCATTGCACTGAACCTTTGGGACTACCTAGTCTGGATAAGATTGCACCAATCGGACGCTCGATATATCAGCGGAGCGTCCGATTAGTCCAGCGCAGAAATTCATCTATAGAAAAGACCTGAACATTTTTATCGGGTGCATCTGGCAACCTATAGCGCTTCTGCCGAACTGCCTCCTTCAACCAAGGCAGCGCACCTGGTCGCATACCACCACCGCCAGCAATAATAATGATGTCTGTCTCTGGCATTGCCTCCATGCAGTTGAGGTACAGGTATGGGAACTTCTCATCTACCGATCCCCTCGACTGCTGCCACTTGCACTCGATACGAACGTTGAGCGCTAGCCGTTCTGACTTGGCTAGAAATTCTGTGTAACCTTGCGCTCCATAGATATTGGTATACGGGACATGCTTTAGCAGCAGCTCAGTTCCGTAGGCTTCAGGCTGCTTCAGCCAATCGCGGTAGCGGACTATCTCAAAGTCGTGAGCTTCAAAAACAGGGACGACTGTTCTCTCCAGGACGTTACCTTGATGATTTGCCGCTGCGCCCTGTGTTCTCGCCATTGCTTTTGTACTTTCTTGCCTAGTGTTCGTAGTTAGTTACTACTACTTCCGGTATCTTTCCCCGCTTTCCGGTATTGCTGTTGATAGACCGGGTGGCGTAGACGAACTCTACATTAAACTCAGAATACAGGTCGAGGATGAGCGGCGCTGAGGAATTGGATAGCATGAACCGAACTGAGCGTTTATCCAAAGCCCGACAGAGGTCACGCAGTTCGTACTGCATCTCAGCGTCAAATCTCTTCTTCGTGTAGCTGGTGAACTTAGCGGTCGCGCTCAGCGGTGCATACGGTGGATCGAAGTACACGAAGTCATTGGCTCTAATTCGACTTCCAACATCATGGAAGTCGGCAACTTCTATCACCGCCTTCTGGAGTGTCTTATGGCAGGCACGTAGATTATCCGCATCCAGAATCATCGGACTGGTGTAGCGGCCAAAGGGCGCATTGAACTGTCCCTTTAAGTTCACTCGGTAAAGACCGTTGTAACAAGTCTTATTCAGATAGATAAACCGACTCGCCCGCTGCACGTTAGTCCAGGTTGAATATTCTGGAGTGCGATCAACGCCGCGTACCCGGTAAAAGTAGTCCTTCTCATAGACATGCTGGCTGAGGTCTTCGATTAATGCCTCAACTTGGTCGCGGATAACCATATAGAGATTAACTAGATCGGGATTGATGTCGGTCAGGCAAGCCCGCTGCGGCTGCAAACGGAAAAAGAGTGCGCCACCGCCGATAAAAGGTTCGTAGTACCGACCGAAGCTTTCAGGCACTCGCTTAGTCAGTTCAGGCAAGAGCTGGGTCTTGCCACCCACCCATTTCACAAAAGGCTTAGGTAAGGCGATCGCTTGAGGGGATATTTCAGCAGTTTCCACTATTTAGGTATGGAGATTTCAGGTATTGGAGTGAAGCAGAGCGTCTATATTACGACTTCTTACAACAGTAGTACAAAAGATCTATCAAGAGCGAACTGGCTATTAATCGCTTTGCGAGGCTCTTCCCTTCAGCTCGTGATAAAAAATTGTCAGCGGGCGATGGACATAACAGACAGCAAGATTCAAAGGCATTGTTCCGTCTTTCCAGCCCAAAGCAAACCGATCTATCGACCTCAGGCAACCAAGCTTATAGCAAATGCCAGGGACGCTGATCGGCAGTGCCGAGACTACCGCTTCAGTATTAGTCTCGTACCAAGCGATCGCCCGGTCAATCTGCTCAGCGGTTACTGCTTTATACTCCAGCGGCGCGTTGGCAGATGCGGGATTCGTCATGGCGTAGGCACCTGGACGTAGAGATCGCCTAGCTTCTCCCACATTTTCGTAAGCGTCTTAGCGTGAAGATTGCCATCGCCTTTGATAGTCGCGTAGTAGATTCCACGTAGATCTAAAAATAGTGCCTAGTGCCAGCGGCCAGCAATTATCCTAAACTTGAGCATTCCTCACGAAGAGCATAAGTCATGGCTACAGGCCGTCAGAACCAGAATCGCACCGCCATCGTCTACTTTGGCCCCACGCCGCAAGACTATCTGGACTTAGTCGAGTCGGGAGCAAAACACCAAGCCTACATCGAGTATATACAACAGCCGCTAGCGGCCCAACTGACGCCAGACAAGCATAAGCCAGCCTGTGCTAAGACTACCCGCTACACCGTTCATAGTCAGATCGAGCGTCGGTTACGAGGCAGCCAGAGCACCCCCAAAACGCTCCCGATTTGTCGAGTCAAGTGCTGTAGTTGTCGGGCGGTGTTCACGGTGCTGCCGAGCTTTATCGCGCGTTATCGACGCCAAGATACCGAAAGCCTGGGAAAGTTACTGGAGATGAGTCTGGGGATGGGACTGAGTCAACGAGAGACGGCGCGGATCTATGAATGGTCTGCTCCAGAAGCAGGCTGGCATCCAGGCTGGATATGGCATCTAGTCCAATGGTTGGGCAATTTGATACCGGTCTCTCTGCTGTTGATGCGGTTGGGCCTTACCCCCCCGCCCATATCCTTACTGATGAGAAGTTTGCCACATTGAACGGCGAACAGATCTACCTATTCTTACTTTCTCAGGAAGAACTGATTTGGTACGCCGAGTGGATGGAGCGCACCGATGAAGTGTCCTTCAACGCGGTAATTGTCAACGCGTTAGGGAGCATCGAAGCCTCTGGTCAAAGCGAGAACCTTTGGTCTCCAGATGTCTTCTATACCCCGACATCAGTCACCACTGATGGGTGGAAAGCAGTACAAAATGCTTGGCAAACCCTGGTGCCAGGCATCGACTTGATTGAATGCAACTTACACGGCAGAAAACGGGTGAGTGCCAGCCTCAAGGACCATGCTAAGGCTAATCCTGACCTCTCCGGACAGGCGCGACAACAGCTCAAAGATGACTTTGACCACATCTTTGCGGCCCCGTCAGTCGCGGCTTTCTCGCAGCGGGTAAGACGGCAACGCGAGCAGCACCTGGATGAACCGATTTTACTCAAACGGCTAGAGATTCTCAAAGATAAGCGCATTCTGTTCACCAATCATCTCAAGTTTGAGAGTGCGCCTGCTTTCTCTGCTGCTTTAGACCGTTCCATGCGATTCTTGGATGAGAAATTGCTTCGATTCGGACAGTTTCGCGCCGCTGATAGCATTGACCCCATGCTCAATGCCTGGGCCATCGTCAACAATCTCAGACCTTTTTTACCCGATGCTAAAAAAGCAGGACAATCGTTAGCTGGGTTCTTTGGCGCACAACTTCACGGTTTGCCTTGGATGGAAGCGCTCAACCTTTGCTCTGTAGCTGCTTTGGACAAGTTGATGCCTCCTATGAAAACTTAGGCACTAATTTTAGATCTATCTGCTTGGACAACGAGCTGCTTTGCCTGAAGTTTCCAGCCACGTTTTTGGAGGAAGATTGCGATCGCGCCCCCCGCAATCGTGGCAATAAAATCCTGCGGCTGCGTAAATGAAATTCCAAACAGTAGCCCTAGCCCGGCAATGCCCCAAAACGGCAGCGCCGCCGCCTGCCGCTGCTGAAGCAAAATACCATCAATAAAACTGCCCTTCAGATCTCCGTCCAGTTCTTCCTTTACCATTTTTTGCTGTGCCACTGGCACAGACAGCGCAATCTTCTGCCGCAGTTTCTCTACCTTCCGCGCATCGGTGCTGTACTCAGTTAGCTGATCTTCTGCCAGCATCACCAATCGCTCTGTCTGAGACATCTACTTTGCCTTAAATTAAGAGAGATCTTAAGTCTACCGCACTGCCTGACAGCAGCTTGAGAGAAAAGGCTTTTTCATCTATAAAAGTATCGGCCCGCGCAGATATATCAACGCAGTAGCACAGCAAGTTCTTAAAAAGACTGACGATCAAAATCTAACGCCTAAATTCTAAAGCGAATTAATTATGCTTTACTACATTCGCTGATCTTCTTTGATCGCGGCTTTATCAGCTGCTCTAGCGTCAAATTCGGCAGATTTTGTTGAGTAACCGTTTTTGCCGGTCACACAGATTCATAACACGCGACGCTTAATTAAGCACAGAACTACTAAACAGATTCTTGTGATTATCAAGGCATCAAAAAATGTAGTACATATCACCTTTTCTCGCTTCTGATGAGTCAACCTTAGCAAGTTCTCCTACGTTGACAGAACCTGAATTTATTTTGGCTAAAAGAGCAAACGATAGGTGATAATCTTGGCGTCAGATGTATCTACCATTTCTCAGATCAAGATTATGATAACTAAAAGTATTCAAGAGAATCAGCTCGTTCTTGATAGAACAGAGCCTTTCTCTCAGGGCAACCACGTTTGGCTACAAAAGCTTGACATAGCCAAGATTGCTCAAAAATACTCAACTCCGCTCTACATTACTAACCAAACGCGGCTCCTAGAGAACTTTAGGAAATTTGCAAATCTCTTAGATGGAGAGAACAACGTATATCTTCCAGTTAAAACCAGCCCTTGCTTGGCAACCTACAAGGTACTGGCAGAACAGGGCTGTGGCGCTGACTGCGCCTCACTTCGAGAAGTTCAGCTTGCCCACTTGGCAGGCATCCCCACCGCTCGGTTGAGCTACTACTCTCCGGCGCCCGATCTCGACTTAGCGGTGTCGCTTCTACAAGGAGGCGGCAGCGTCATTATAGATTCGGCATCTAAGCTCGCTGCGCTCGAAGAGATAATAGGTCAAACGCCTTTTTCAGGAAAGCTGTTTCTTCGGGTCAACTCTCCGCTTTACAACAGCTATCTCAGCAAAGCCGATTACCAAAAACATACTTCTCACGGTGCGTTGACCAGTCAGTTTGGCTTCCCCTCAGAAGAGGTGATTTCACTTTTAAGCTCAACAAAGCTGCCGTTTTCCGGTCTGCATAGCCATGTTGGCACCCAAATGGACAATGTCGAAATATTTCAGGAAAGCCTGGATGCATTGCACGAACTCTGCGAGGTGATTCATGCTATCACAGATCACAAAATTGACGTTCTCAATCTGGGGGGAGGGCTTGGAATAGCCGCTTGCAAAGAAGACAGCTTCCCATCGATCGCAGAGCTTTCAAATGCCCTCAAGCCTAAGTTCAAATCCGAATTTACCTACAAGATGGAGCCTGGCAATGCCTTGTTTGGTAATGCTACAGCACTATTGACGAAAGTCATCACTAGAAAATCTACCCGTGGTAAAGGATGGGCCATTGTAGATGTAGGGTCTAATCAGCTAATGAAGGTAACGCTAGCGGGCTTTTCACAGGAGGTGCTTCTTGCCGACGGAACGTCTCTACCGAGAGAAGGCGCCGATAGCATTGCCGGGCCTTTATGCTTCGCGGGCGATGTGATTCTTCCTGAGACTAATTTGACTGGCGTTGAGGAAGGCGATTTATTGCTCTTGCCAAACGTCGGCGCTTATTGCCGAGCTATTAGCAATCGTTTTAACGGTCAAGCTGAGCCGGGCACGCTAATGGTTGAAGAAGATCGCGAGATAGGACTTGTTTATACGAGCGAGGATTCGCACTGGGAACCCGTTATCCAAAGCTATCGACCACAGCGATTAAACGCGACAGATGAACCGCTAGAAATGTTGTCCGAGCAGCAGGTTGACAAGCTGCGTAGCTTCTACCTTCACAAGCAGTGCGCTGACGACACCTACTCCTTTCATGACTTTACCAAAGTATCTAGTGAAGGCTATGAGATGACGGTAAAGGTAGATTCCCCAGTTTCCTTTATCTCCGCTCCTTTAGTAACGAGAATTATCTCCGATGCAACCGTGGCAGCAGTAGTAGATTCTCTGGGCCACGATGAGAAAGAAATGTCTGTTTGGGGAAGTCGTTTCAACGTTTCTCTCAACAGCATCTTACGCTCGAACCGACCGCATCTTCTCAGAATCTATCTCACGCCTAGGCTAAACTTGCCGCAGTCTAAAAAGCGAGAGTTTATTGCTTACTGGCAGTTTGGAGAAGGAGACAGCCACGGCAACATTTTAGTAGTGGTTTAAATAACAGCGATTGAACCAACACCAAAGTCAGACGTTGAGCGTGGCATCTGATGTTGGCTAGCCTTTATGAACAGCTGATAGGTTGCCATTAGGCTAGCGCGTTTAGAACGCCGCCAAGAGAGCGTTGCCAAGACTATGCTTCAAGAGATCCTTTTAGCGAGAGCCGTGCTTCAGCAAGGCGCGGCTCTTTGATTAGTTTTGGCTGGTAGTTAGTGCGACACACCGGAGAGGTGGGCGAGCGTTCTAGATAAGATTTTCCGTGAGGATACCTAACCGTAAGCGTTAAGCAAAAACTATGAGTTGCATCAAAGTGCTGACAATGACAGCAGGTAATGTTACAAGGATTCATTTGTTTTTAGAGCCTGCTATCTGCTGGTCGCTACATCAACAAGGTGCCCGGAGAAGGCAGTGACTTAGCCATTATTATAGTGCCGCTGAAGCGGCTCAGCACATGTGCGGCAGCGCAGCGAGCTAATAGACTCTGAAGAATTGTAAACTTCAGAGAACTGAGGATGCTTTATTCTCAGCAAAACAGTAGATATTTGCTGGTTTTCACAGGTGATAGATCTCCTAAGTTCCGTAGATTCGGGGATGCATTTTAACGCTATCACTCAATCTTTAATAAAGTTTAGTTGTTATAGCACCTGGGCATAATCAACTCAATAACAAGCAGCCAAATCTCTATACGCAATAGCCATGTCGGCGGATACATAGATAGTAGCTACGCGCCTAGCGTCACTATTTAGACCTATGATTTCTGCTCACCCTCAGCATAAGAGGTTTGGTTTTAAGCGTTTTCACCTAAAACATCAAAAGTCAGAGCCTTATTTGCAATGAAAGGTCAGCTAATTCGTGGATCAGGTCTGATACTTATCGTTGACGATACGCCAACCAATCTATCTTTGCTTACTCAGGTGTTAGCTGATGCTGGGTTTGAGGTCGCGATCGCAACCAGCGGAGAACGGGCTCTAAAACAGTTAGAAATGGAGCAGCCAGATTTAATTCTGCTCGACATCATGATGCCTGGAATTGGAGGATTTGAGACCTGCCGCCGCATCAAAGCAGATACCCAGCTCAAATCGATTCCCGTTATTTTCATGACGGCCCTATCTGACCTAGAAAATAAGGTAAAGGCACTAGAACTAGGCGCCGTTGACTATATTACCAAGCCTTTTCAGGAGAAAGAGGTCGTCGATCGAATTACCATCCATATAGAGCTGAGCAAAACTCAACTGAAACTGCAGCGGAGTGAGGCAAGGCTAGAGAGTATTTTAGACTCGGTTCAAGAAGTTGTCTGGTCGGGCTTTCTAGATCCATTTGAGATTACGTATCTCAACCCGTCTGTAGAAGAAATCTATGGATTACCGCCCCAGGCTCTGATAGATTCACCTCACTACTGGATTGGCAGAATTGTTGAAGAGGATGCTGATAGCGTTCGTAAGCATTTATCTGGCACGCCAGATTGCGGTGCCTTTGAGCTAGAGTATCGAGTTCATGGATTTGACGGAAAGCTGCACTGGATTCAATGTCGTGCCAATATTCAGCGAGATGAGTTAGAGCAGCGGTTTCGAGTAGATGGTATCTTGCATGATGTTACTGAGCGCAGGTTAGTAGAACAAAAGCTAGTTTCTGCCGCACAGAAAGACAGCCTAACCGAGCTTGCAAACCGAGCCTTTTTTATCGATCAGCTCAATCAATCGCTAGCCATGCATTCACAGCAGCAGTCCTCAAAGATTGCTCTGCTTTTTATTGATTTGGATCGATTTAAGGACATTAACGATAGTTTAGGACATAGCGTAGGCGACGCGCTCCTAATTCACGTTAGTCAGCTCTTAATAAAGGCCGTAAGGCCGACAGATTTTGTAGCTCGCCTCGGCGGGGACGAGTTTACCATTTTTCTCAATGATATTCATCTAGAAGAGGATGTTTTGAATATCTGCGATCGCATTCAAACTTGCCTGGCACAGCCCATCAAGCTAGGAGAATACTCGCTAGCGGTAACAGCGAGCATTGGTGTCGTGATTAGTTCTAGTACATATCGTTATGCAGACCATATGCTACGAGATGCAGATATTGCTATGTATGAGGCTAAAAGACACGGCAAAGCCCGCTATCAGATATTTTCTCAAGAAATGTATGAACGGGTCGCCTATAAGATTTCAGTAGAAAGCGAGTTAAGAAGCGCAGTCAAAAACAAAGAGCTTTTCTTAGAATATCAGCCGATCCTCAATTTAGAAACGGAGGAACTGACCGGGTTTGAGGCTCTTGTAAGATGGCAGCATCCTAGTCTGGGGCTAGTACCTCCTTGTAAGTTTATTCCGCTGGCAGAAGAAACAGATTTGATCATTGAAATTGGAAACTATGTATTAGAAGAAGCCTGTCGCCAGCTAAAATGCTGGATGAAAGAGTATCCTACGGCTAAAAAACTAACGATGAGCGTTAATATATCGAGCCCTCAGCTTGAAAGAGAAAATTTCTTCGCAGGCGTCAGAAGAGCGTTGGCTCAGACTGGTCTGAGCGCTCAAAATATCAACATAGAGATTACTGAAACTTCGCTCATTAAGAACACTCAAACTAGTTGGCAAAACCTTAGCAAACTAAGAGAAGAGGGCATTAAAGTTAGCCTGGATGACTTTGGCACGGGCTATTCTTCTTTGAGCTATCTAATTAAATTTCCAGTTGATACGCTTAAGATTGATCGCTCTTTTGTCAGCACGCTCGAGAGCAGTATAGAAGTCATTAGAACCATCATTAATTTGGCCCGGACTTTGGGCATGGTCGTCGTCGCAGAAGGGGTAGAGACAGCGTCTCAAGGCTTGGCCCTCAAGAAGCTGAACTGTGATATGGTTCAGGGCTATTTGTATTCGAGGCCGCTCAGCGTAGAGAAGGCGACTGAGTATCTTCAGCAGACAAAAAGCCCTGTACTGTTAGTCGACTCAGTATCAGCCTGACGGCCCAGATCGCTTAGTGAGATGCGCTCGTACTCTGCGATCCGTTACGTATTCAAACAACATGTACTTAGACAATGCGCATTTAGAATATTAAAATTGTGGCGCGTGCGACATTAACTTTTTGATGCTGGAAATCTTCATCTTCATACGGATAGAAGTTTACTTCTCAGTCTTATTAAGTACAACAGCAGGTTAGATAATTGGAAAAGGATATTAGGAATGGCTGCTGAGGGGAAAGTCAAAAAATTAGAGCGCTTGCTCAAAGGTATCGCACTAGCGACAAGAGCTTTATCGACAGAGCAAGCTCTAGATGATGCAGTAAATCAGGCGCTGGGCTTTGTAGGAAAAGCCACAAAAGTGGATCGATTGTACATTTTTCAAAATAAGGATTTTTCTACGTTTAGTCTATCCACTATGAGTCAGCGTTGGGAGTGGGTGAGTGAAAATGTTGAGCCGGAGATAGGAAATCCTGAATTGCAAGATCTTCCCTATAGTGGGACGTTTCAGCGCTGGTATCAAAAATTACCCTTAGATGAGCCAATCTACGGGCTGGTCAAAGATTTCCCAGATTCAGAGAGGGCTATCCTCGAGCCACAAGGAATCATCTCACTCCTGGTAGTTCCTATCCGAATTCGAAACCATTTCTGGGGGTTTGTGGGATTCGACAACTGTAAAGAGGGTCGCGAGTGGACTCAGACTGAGGTCACGACCCTATGGGCATTGGCAGGTTGTTTTGGTGGTACCATTGCCCGCGCTGAAGCCGAGCGAGATCTCCAAAACCTCAATCAGGCATTAGAAGTAAGAATTGAGGAACGCACGCAAGAACTGCAGCAGGCAACAGAAATAGCGAATCGAGCAAATCAGGCTAAAAGTAAGTTTTTAGCAAACATGAGTCATGAGCTGCGAACGCCGCTAAATGGTATTTTGGGCTATGCTCAATTGCTAGAACGCTCTAAAGATCTGCATAACAAAGATCTAAACAACGTTCGGATTGTTCATCAATGTGCTTCGCATTTGCTAGATTTGATTAACGATATTCTTGATTTAGCGAAAGTTGAAGCCCGTAAGCTCCATTTTTGCGAAACATCTGTCCGTCTTTCTTATCTCTTGCAGAGTGTAGTAGACGTTTGCAAAGTAAAGTCAGATCAAAAAGGAATTATTTTTTGCTGCCAGTTCGCTAATGATCTTCCAACAGATATCAGAGTTGATAGTAAGCGACTAAAACAGGTTCTCTTCAATCTGTTAGGAAATTCAATTAAATTCACTGAGCAGGGAACGGTCACTTTAAAGGTTGATGTAGTCGATCGCTTTGACTCTAAAGCTGTTTTAAACTTTGAAGTCATTGACTCAGGCACAGGTATTGCTGTGAAGGATCTAACTCAATTATTTTCCCCTTTCGAGCAGGTCGGCGAGTCTTATAAGCAAGAAGGCACCGGCTTAGGTCTGTCAATTAGCCGGCAGATCGTACAGATGATGGGAGGTGATATTGAGGTAGAAAGCGAACTGGGTACGGGGAGTAAGTTTCACTTTACAATACAAGTCGCAGTAGAAAAAAACAGCTCTTTTCAACCGATCGCCCAGACACAAAGCTCTCGGATCGTTGGCTATGGCGGCGATCGCCGCACTATCTTGGTCGTAGACGATCGACAAGAGAACCGAAATATTTTAAGCCAGTTTCTAGAGCCTTTAGGATTTAGTGTAATTGAAGCCCACAACGGCAAGGAAGGGCTAGATAAGCTATTCGAGCATCAGCCTGATATTTTAATCACAGATATATGCATGCCGGTGATGGGCGGAATCTCTTTATTAAAAAAAATTAGAACGTCTCCAACCGTCAGTACGCAAAAGGTGATTGTCTCTTCCGCATCGGCCTCTCCTCAGGATAAGGCGGCTGCCTTTGCAGCGGGGGGAAATGTCTGTGTACCCAAACCTATTGACTTTGATGTCTTGCTAGAGGTTCTTGCTAAAGAACTTAACTTAACTTGGCTCTACGAGGAAGAGGAAGAAAACGGCCTTTCTGACGCTGAGAATGGCTTCACTTCGGCATCATTTAGTGGAGAAGGCGCTGATTCGAGAGAAATTTTAGTTCCGCATAAAGACACACTTGTAGCGCTTTTGAGACTAGTTGAGCGCGGCAGATTGATAGAGCTTAAAAAGCAGCTAGAAGATCTCAATAGCCAAAACTTGCGTTACCAAGAATTTACGAAACCCCTGCTCATCCTAGAACAACAGTTTCAGATAAATTCGATTGAAGACTCTATTAAGGGCTTCTTGGAACAGATATCGCAGCATGACAGCATCCAGGTAGAAGCAGGTGATGTCGAGGCGGTGCCGACTTAATCAACCCAAGTCGCCTGCGCATCTGCAATTTTCTATATTTCCACAAAAACAGGGAAGATAGTTTCACTACCTTCCCTGTTTCAATAACTCTAAATGGCAAAGCTCGTGCTTTGAAGCTTATGCCACAAGATAGAGCTTAGTAGCGGAAGCTGCTGCCGCTGTTGTTCTTGCTGCCGGGCTTGTGAACGATAAAGCTCACAGCTTGGCACTGCTTAACGTTGTCGAAGCCAACAACGCGGATGAAGCAGTTGCCGTACTCGGAGCGGCAAGCCTGAATTTCGTCTAGAACTGCGCGAGTGTTGGTTGCGCCAAACAAAGGCAGCTTCCACATCGTCCAGTAATAGACCTTAGGGTCAGAGTTTTCGTTGAACTCTACAGCAGGGATGTAACCCATCTGCAAGCAGTAGTTGAGCTGCTTCTCGATTTGCTGATCGCTTAAGGGGGGAAGGTACGAAAGAGTTTCATACCGACGCTCTTTTGGCAAAGTTTTCATGACTTTCTTCTTGAGGGTGAAAGGGTAAATAGTTAAAGAGAACGGGTTGAAGAGAGAAGACAGCCCTAGTCTTCGGCGCTATCTGGTGAAGACGCTTCCGAATTGGGGCTATTTTTGTCGGCGCTGGTTTTTTCAACGCTGGCCGACAGCTCTTCTGAGGTCATTTGCGTCATCTTTTCAAGTTGTTTTTTGCGATGCTCTATGTTGGACTGCTGAATACTGCTGGTGAGCATCTCGGGAAGAAATTCTGCAATTTCTTCGGCCAGATGAGATCGCACCGTCATCACTCGCAAACCCAGCTCAGGATACTCTTTGAGTAATTCTGTTATAAAAGCTTCGCCATCTTGGAGCTTTTCACGACTCGCAAACTCGTTGAACTGATGAAACACGGGCCGATTGGTTTCTAAGAGCTGGCTCAACACAGTACGAACGGCTTGATAAGTAAGGTAACTCGAAAGAACCCGAGTTGTATCTTTGGCAATTCGCTTGAGATCCATAGTTAGGGAGCGCTATAAAACGCTCCGACAAACCTAATGTCAAATCTACCGTGCTGAACCAATCGCAGTCGCAATCGCGACCTTAGGCTGGCCTAGTCTGGCTGGCCTAAATCGTGTCAACCGTGTCGAACTCAAACTTGATCTCTTTCCAGAGGTTGAGTGCAGCGTCCAGTTCAGGAGACCATTTGCCCGCTTCGCGCAGGATGTCGCCACCTTCACGGCTGAGGTTGCGGCCTTCGTTACGCGCTTGAATGCAGGCTTCCAGGGCAACTCGGTTAGCCGCAGCACCTGGAGCATTACCCCAAGGGTGACCCAGCGTACCACCACCAAACTGAAGCACGGAGTCATCGCCGAAGATTTCAACGAGCGCAGGCATGTGCCATACGTGAATACCACCAGAAGCTACAGCCATCACACCAGGCATAGAAGCCCAGTCTTGAGTGAAGTAGACACCGCGAGACTTGTCTTGCTCGATGTAGTTTTCGCGCAGCAGGTCAACAAAGCCCAAAGTAGCCGCTCTATCGCCTTCCAACTTACCCACAACCGTACCGGTGTGAATGTGGTCGCCGCCCGATAGGCGCAAGCACTTTGAAAGGACGCGGAAGTGAATACCGTGGTTCTTCTGACGGTCGATAACAGCGTGCATTGCGCGGTGAATGTGCAGCAATACGCCGTTGTCGCGGCACCAGTGAGCCAGCGTCGTGTTAGCGGTAAAGCCACCCGTTAAGAAGTCGTGCATGACGATAGGCATGTCGAGTTCTTTGGCGTACTGAGCGCGCTTGATCATTTCTTCGCAAGTTGCGGCAGTTACGTTCAGGTAGTGACCTTTGATCTCACCTGTTTCTGCTTGAGACTTGTGAATCGCATCGGCTACGAACAAGAAACGGTCACGCCATCTTTGGAAAGGCTGAGAGTTGATGTTCTCGTCGTCTTTAGTGAAGTCGAGGCCGCCTCGCAGACACTCATAAACCGCACGACCGTAGTTCTTCGCAGAAAGGCCGAGCTTAGGCTTAATCGTACAGCCGAGCATTGGACGACCGTACTTGTTGAGGCGATCGCGCTCAACTTGAATACCGTGTGGAGGGCCTTGGAAAGTTTTGACGTAAGCAACTGGGATCCGCAGGTCTTCGAGACGCAGGGCGCGCAGTGCTTTAAAGCCAAATACGTTACCTACCAAGGAAGTTAGCAGGTTAGTAACCGAGCCTTCTTCAAAGAGGTCTAGCGGATAGGCAACGTAAGCGATGTACTGGTTGTCTTCGCCGGGAACAGGCTCGATATCGTAGCAACGGCCACGATATCTGTCCATGTCGGTGAGGAGGTCAGTCCATACGGTTGTCCAAGTACCGGTGGAAGACTCAGCGGCTACAGCAGCTGCGCACTCTTCGGGAGGAACGCCCGGCTGAGGCGTCATCCGGAAAGCAGCCAAAATATCGGTATCTCTGGGCGTGTAGTCCGGAGCGTAGTAGGTTAGCCGGTAATCCTGTACGCCAGCGCTATAACCCGCGCCCGACTTGGACTGAGTCTGTGAATAGGACATATTTCTCTATTTCCTTCGTGTGAACCAAACTAGATATTGAACAAACTCCATATATCCTTTTTCTATGCACTCCATAGAAAAAGAAACCAACACCCGACGCCTAAAAGCCACACGCTACCTAGATAGGTGCTAGCGCTCTGAAAGAGGCGATTTTCTGATTATTTTTTTGGAGTCATTCGGTGTGATAGGCCACTGCATGTAAGCAGCTTTCGACAGCCTTTGGGGGCTGATGAATGGCCGCGCCATCTTAGACGTTTCGGGGGTTTTGGGTGTCTTTCAGATAAAACCTATGCTTTACAGAATACTATCAGGGCACCAATAAGTTTCCTTTTCAAAGTTCTGTATAGTCTGATAATTAATTTTTATGAATGCCGGTGTAGAAAGGTTTCAGCAGGTTTCGACCTTGAGGAATAGCGGTATAGCTCGTAACATTTCTAAATGAAAAGCCCCAGGTTATTCGGGATTTGGGGGAGAGGAAGCGATCGCATCCAGAAATTTCACCGGGTTCTTTGGGCAAGCTATTGCATCAGCATTCGTTGTTATCACTGGCTGAGACTGTATCCAAATGCAGTATCTAACACCAAGACAAGAGGGTTACCTTCCGTGGGCATTGCTAGAAAAGTAAGTCGAATTGCCAATGCTTTTCTATGGGGCGGTTTGGCTCTAATTTTTGAGGCGACGCTAGTCGAAGCGCAGATTCAGATGACGCTGCCGAACCAAGCGCCTAACGTGGGGGTGCCGACGCGTCCGCTAACGGTTGAGCGGTCGAACCGGCCTAATCCGATTGCGCAGGATTATCAGGTGGGAGCGCTGCAGGCGGACTATACCGGCAGCCTGTGGGTGGGGTCTCACCAGGGGCTGTCGCGCATTAATCCAGAGACAGGGCAGGTCCAGGCCAAAGTATCGGTGCCCAATCCGTTTATTGATGCCATGGCGCAAGATAAAGTGGGTCGCATCTGGCTAGGGACTCCCGAAGGGCTGGTGCGCGTTGACCCTCGAATTAATGAGATTACGGCGCAAAACTTTAAGTTGCCTTCTAATAGAGTGCTGGCGACGGTGGTAGATAGTCGTGGCTTTTTGTGGGTGGGCACCGATCGCGGCCTAGCGATGATTAGCCCGGATGAAGGCTTGCTGATGACGACGCTGCAAGCTTTGCCAGGGGTGAGTGCGAATACGCTAACGCTCGATCAGCGGGGCAGCCTGTGGGTCGGCACGTTAGAAGGGCTAGTGCAAATTGACACGGCTTCGGCTTACCTTAAGCGGCAGGTGACGGATTTGCCAGGGCGCTCTGTGCAGGCGATTGCGATTGGCCCGCAGGGAAATGTGTGGGTCGGTACGCCGACTGGACTGTTAGAGATCGATAGTAGAACCGGGCAGCTCTTACGCTCGGTGACGCAGTTAAGAGATCGAGATGTGCAGGCGATCGCCTTCGATTCTACGCAGAGCCTTTGGGTCGGCACTCGCGACGGTCTGCTCAAGCTCAACCCCTACAACGGTGCAATCGTCGGGCGAGTGCCTAGCCTCCCCTCAGAGCAAATTCTGTCCATTTCGCCGGATACCGGCAATAAACTTTGGGTCGGCACTACAGAAGGACTGGCCTGGGTCAGCCAGATTACCGGACGCGGTACGGCTCACGGCTCTATTGTCAGCGCCAACGGTCGCTAGAGAATACTCGTCGCTAAATTGATATCTTATTTAGACAGCCCTTCATTCGGTGAGCCGTCGTGATCGTCAATGTGCATCAGTTTGTGCGGTGGAAAGAGGAAGGAAAGGCGATCGTAATGCTCACCGCCTGGGACTATCTCTCGGCGCAAATGGTTAATGCGGGCGGCGCAGATATTGTCTTGGTCGGCGACTCTATGGCGATGCCGGTGATGGGACACGAGACCACGCTGCCCATCACGCTAGACGAGATGATTTACCACGCTAAGATGGTGCGTCGGGCAATTCAAAATACGCTGGTCGTCGTCGATCTACCCTTTTTGAGCTATCAGACCAGTTTAGAAGCCGCGTTGATGTCGGCGGGGCGAGTGCTAAAAGAAACGGGCGCTCAGGCGGTGAAGATGGAAGGGGGCCATGCGTCGATGGTGGAGAAGATTGCCGCGACGGTACAGGTCGGGATTCCGGTGATGGGACATGTGGGGCTAACGCCGCAGTCGGTGTATCAGTTTGGCAGCTTTCGTAAGCAGGGTAAAAGTGACGAGGATGCAGAGCGGATTTTAGATGAGGCGATCGCGCTCGAAAAAGCGGGCGTCTTTGCCATCGTGCTAGAGCATATTCCGACCGATCTAGCACAGAAAATTAGCGCACGGCTAACCATTCCAACCATCGGCATTGGCGCTGGGCCAAACTGCGACGGACAGGTACTAGTCACGTCCGATCTGCTCGGACTCTCCGATTGGCAACCACCATTTGCAAGACCTTATGCAAACTTAAGAGAACAGGGCGTTAGCGCGATCCAACAGTTTTGTGAAAATGTGCGCGATCACAAGTTTTCTTGAATGAAACTGGGTCTACCTGACCACAACCTACAACAGCTGGCCACAACCCATAACAGATTAAGGCTCAGCTTCTATCTCGTACTTCTCTCCTTTTTCTGGGTCTGAATAGTCACAGGCAAATCCTTTACTCTCTTCGAGTTCTTGGCTCCAGGGAATGGGCTGAATAGGGCCGTCGCCCGCCGAAACGATTTCAAACTGGCCGCTGTCTCTTGCTAGCCCAATTCGCGCATACCGAGAAACGTGATTACTAGGCCTTATCGCTACGGCCCCGCTAGGAGCGGCAAAAGTTTGAGCATAGGCAGCTTGGCGGACGGCCTGGGTTTCTGTTGTACCGGCAGCTTCTACGGCCTGTGCCCATAAGTGCACCATCACGTAGGCAGCTTCCATCGGGCTACCGACAGTCCGCTCCGAGCCGTATCTTTTCTGAAACTTTTCTACCCAAGCTTGATTGTCTGGCGTTTGTAGCGACTGAAAGTAGTTCCAGGTGGCGTAGTGGCCGCGCAAAAACTCTGGCCCAATTTGAGCGACGTCTTCTTCAGCTAAGCGAACAGACATCACTGGGTACTGATTAGCGCTTAGGCCTGCGCTTTTGAGCGCTTTGAAAAAAGCCTGGTTGTGATCGCCGACTAGTGCACTAAAAACAACGCCGCCTTCGGGTAGAGCCTTTTTGATATCGGCTACAACCGGCTGCATGTCTACGTTAGTTCCGTTCACCAGCGGAACAAAGGCTTCGCCCGCAACCTGGCCGCTCTTAGCCTTTAGCTGCGCTTTTACCAGCTCGTGAACGGTTCGCGCATTGGAGCTAACCAAAAAGAAAGATTTGCCTTTATGAGCCAGCATCCAGTCTACGGCAGGTTCGATCTGTTGGTTGGCGGTCGCCTCAGCGTAAAAGATATGCTCGGCGCATTCTTGTCCTTCATGCGCACCTGGATACCAGAGCAGCCGATCTTTTGCCCTCACCACAGGCAGCATCGCTTTACGACTTTCGGTGGTGAGGCCGCCAAAAATGACGGCTACCTGATAGCGGTCAATCAGCTTCTCCGCTTTCTCGGCAAAGGTGGGCCAGTCGGACGAGCCATCTTCTTGTTTAGGCACCAGCGGCTTGCCAAGGACGCCGCCAGCGGCATTAATTTCTTCAATGGCTAACAGTTCGGCATCTACGATAGGCGCTTCGCTGATGGCTAGATCGCCGCTCAATGAGTGCAAAATGCCGACAGCGATCTGGTCTGAGTCGGTGTTGATGACGGTGCCAATAGGCGTTGTCGGGACTTCGGTGAGATCTGGCGCACAGGACTGAAAAGAACAACTTCCGGCGGCTATACAGCTAAGTAGAAGAAGCTTGCGCTTGCTAAGTCTTACCATAGATGGCTGGCACGGGAAAAACAGGAACCTTTCCCATATTACGCTGCCGATGTATCCGTTTTGCGGGCTGCCTACGTAGATCGCCTGAGCCAGATCACCTGAGCCAGATCGCCCCGGATTGCCTATGTGAAGAATTTGGGCAAACGATCTGTGCAAAGCTGCCGGACAGAGGGCGATACAATTAAAAGCGGTTTATTCGCTCTCGTTTATTCGCTTTTTAACTTTTTATCCTATGGCTACTGTTGTCGTTGCGACGGGCAATCCGGGCAAGCTCGCCGAACTTAAAGACTATTTGCGATCGCTCGACTGGGATCTGGCGCTAAAGCCAAAAGCAATAGAGGTTGAAGAAACGGGCGAGACGTTTATTGAAAATGCTCGGCTCAAGGCTTCCGAAGTGGCGATCGCCACTAAAAGCTGGGCGATCGCTGATGACTCGGGCCTCTCTGTGTTTGCCTTAGACGGTGCGCCGGGTGTCCTCTCTGCGCGATATGGCGATAGCGATGCGGATCGAATTAATCGGGTTTTGCGCGAGCTAGGTGATGAACGCGACCGGCGAGCAGAGTTTGTTTGTGCGATCGCGCTATCTCGCCCCGATGGCACCATTGCCCTAGAAACCGAAGGCCGCTGCCCAGGATCCATTTTGATGGCAGGTAAAGGGGCAGGCGGCTTTGGCTACGATCCGATTTTCTTTGTCACCGGGCAGGGCAAGACCTTTGCCGAAATGACGGGCACAGAGAAAGAACGCTATAGCCACCGAGGGATAGCTTTTGAGCAATTGATGCCTAAGCTAGAGCAGCTAACGCTAACTAACTAGCTAACGCTAACCGAGCAAAAGGAAAGACCACCCCAAGCATGAAGCAGCCTTTCTCGACCTAAGAATGAGTGCTAACGCTGAAATCTACGTAGCGTTATTTTTGTTGAGCAAGTCTTGAACTTGACCTAGGGCGGCTCGGAAAATGTTGAAGCCCGCCCAGCTTGCAGCGATCAAAATTGGGGATAGTACGGCTACGATACGAAAATCCAAATCCATGGGGTTGCCCTCTCTCTAGTTAAGTCTTTTGTTTGGCGGTTGCTTAAAAGGTCTTAATGATCCTCTCATACTAATTTATATCATTCTAGACATGCCTTCTAACATTACTCGGGTAAATACTCTACGAAGACCGGTTGCCGTTGTCACAGGAGCCTCTAGCGGCATTGGGCTAGCGATCGCCCGCCGACTAGCCGCCGATGGCTACGATCTGGCCATCTGCGCTCGCCGCGAAGATAAGCTGGCCGCAGCCGCAGACCTGCTGAGACGGCAAGATATCAACGTGCTTTCACAAACAGTCGATTTGCGCGATGAGGCTCAGATTCTAGATTTTTTTGCCGCAGTAAAGGCTAAGTGGGGCCAGCTGAACGTATTGGTCAATAACGCCGGGCTAGGACACAAGGAATCTTTGATGACGGGTGAAACCGCAGCCTGGCGCGAAATGCTAGAAGTGAACGTACTGGCGCTGTGCATCTGTACGCGCGAGGCCATTAGTCTGATGCAGCCTGCTAACTCCGGGCATATTTTGCACATTAGCTCGATGTCCGGCCACAGAGTTCCGGCCATTACGGGCGTGTATTCGGCCAGTAAGTTTGCGGTGCGATCGCTCACAGAGACCCTACGCCGAGAACTGCGCGAAGCTCAAAGCAGCATTCGCATCTCATCGGTGAGTCCTGGCATTGTCGAAACTGAGTTTGCCGAAAAATATCACCAAAGCGCCAAAGCAGCCGAGAATACTTACAGCCAGTTTGCGGTGCTAAAGGCAGTAGATATTGCCAACGCAGTTGCCTACGCGCTGAGCCAGCCCGAGCATGTAGAGATAAACGATATTTTGGTACGCCCCACGCAGCAAACGTCGTAGAGGCGCACAGGCGCACAGCAAGAAAGCTGTCCTTATCTAGCTAAGGACTTCTAGCTCATCCTCATGCAAATGGGCCTTGAACGGACGCCTAGCTCCTTCTACTTCAAACTCAGTAACGACGGTGTAGTTAGGGCTAATCGGTCTGCCATTCCAGTCGGTAAGGATAGCCGCGACGGTGCCTTCCATACCCTCAACCTCGAAGGGTTCGTTGCGGTGCTTGGGATGGTGAAACAGGATCAAAGGAGCTTTTATACGAACGCGATCGCCAACTTTCATAAGAGAGTATCAAACAAATGCTATAGAACAAGCGCACCAGGAGAGGCCGATTAGACGGCAGATTCTCTTGATGCGCGATTGCTCTGCATTCTCTCATACGACGGACATGCCGCGATCGAGCGTAGCTCACTAAGTCGTTAGTTACCAGGCGGAGCAGCCGGTGGCGCATCAGAGGTTTCAGCCGGCGGCTCGGTGGTCGTATCGGCAGGCGCTTCAGGTGCTTCCGGCGGCGGCTCGGTATCGGCAGCAGCAGGCGCTGCTTCAGGCGACGCGTTTACAGGAGCTGCATTCACCGGCGTCTCAGTCGTAGGCGATACAGTCTCGGCGTCCTCTGCGGGAGGCTCGTCCGCCGTATCTTCGTCTACAGCCGGTGTTTCTACTTCTTCTACTTGCTCAGGAACAGGCTGCTGTTCGGATCTTCTCGCTTCAAAGGCTCGCCACAGTAGCCAGCCGCCAACGCCAACAATACCCAAAACCAGCAGCGCCAGCAGGCCGGTCATCAGCTTCTGACCACCGGATCGTCCTTCGTCGGGGCCAGCATCGACTTCTGCTATCTCTTCGGGCGTCAGCGGCGTATCGTCGTCTTCAGCTTCTCCGTACAGCAGCGCTCTAGAGGCAGCGGTCATTTGTTCGGGCTGGGCGTTGTCTGGCTCCAACTGACCAACCGATGAGCTAGGCGGTCGGGGCGTCGCGCCGAGGCCACCGCTAGCTTTGTCGGTTTCTTCTGGAATCGCGCCGTCTTCGGGCATGTCTACGCTCATCAGGGTGACCGCGACGTTATCATGTCCATTGCGCTGATTGGCTAGCTCAATCCAGGACTCAACCGCCGCATCTAACGGCACTATTTTTTTGACAATCAGGCCAACGTAGTTAGCCCAAGAGGCTTCAACTTGATGGTTGTCGCTCAGACCGTCTGAGCACAGCATCAGCACGCCGCTCGTGTCGAACAAAAAGCGTTGGGTATGCGGACGCAGCTGGTCGTAGCCTCGCAGACCCACTGCCTGAGAGAGCGCCGTGGCGTTAGGTTTTTGCATGGCGGTGGCGTAGAAGCTGGTGCCTGCGCTCACTTCTCGACCCGCAATATCATCGTCTACGGTGAGCTGCTGGCAGTAGTCGGGGGTCATCCAGTAGGCGCGGCTATCACCTACATGGGTGAGGTACAGCTCATTAACTTCGGCGGGGCCTTCGGCGGTGTCTACTCTTTGGGGTAGAACTAGGGCCATTACAAGCGTGGTGCCCATGCGCTGACGAGCGGCGCGGCCTTGCTGATCGTTTTGGTCGGCGATGAGGTTATTGGCCACGCGAATGGCCGCTTCTATTTGGTCAATTACGACTCGAGGGGGAATGGCTTTGGGCTGTTCCATGGCCTCAGACAAAAGGCTGCGGAGCTGGAGCTGGAGCGATCGCACCACTAGCTGACTGGCGACTTCTCCGCCTTCGTGGCCCCCCACCCCGTCGCAAACAATAGAAAGTCTGGGCAATAGGGGCAAGTCGGCTGTTCCCGTGCGCTTCAGCTCGGCCTTACTGGGGTAGCAGGCATCTTCATTTCGAGACTTTTGGGGGCCAGCATCGGTTGCACCTGCCACCTGAAAGTCTACCGGCGTACCGGCAGCTTCTCTTAAAAGCTGAGCGTTAATTTGCTCGGTAATAGCCTGCAAGTTTGGAGCCTCAGCCCGCAGATTCAGGCAGACAGCGTTGAGCAGTCCGACAATCGCAGGTCTGGCACCGGGTAAGTAAGTCTTCTCCCAAACCTCAGCCAAATCAGCTAAAGACGGATTACCAGGGGTCGTCGATAAGCCAATGAGCCGAACTCGCCAGGCTTCAACTCTAATATTGCTATTTTTTAGCAGGCTGGCCGCTGCGCCAAATCCCTGCATCGGCTCCCACAGGCTAATCATCTGCCACAGCCAGTAAGCCTGACGGAAAGCAGAGGCTTCGGGCCAGACCCCGGCGATCGCCCTCATCAGCTGCCCCTGGCGATTGACCGGCACGTTGCTTAGCAGCAGCACCGCCTCGCCAGAGGACTGATGGCAAATGCCGTAAACCCCAGGCAAATTAAGCTGATAGGGATAGGCTTTGAGATAGGGAATGGCGAACTGAGGAACCGGCGAAGGCACCTTGGGCAGCTGCTCTGGCTGTTTATCTAGCCAGATAGATGGAGCAATCACCTGATAGCGATCGTCAACGAGGTCGCCGACGGGAATTTTGTTAGTGCCGTGGCCCAAGGCCCAAACGTACTGTCTGAAGGAATGTTTGTCTTCGCCGTTCATATGCGGGGGAGGGAGTGCGGAAGGGCGCTTGCCCGGAATGTAGGTCAATGGTAAGTGAAAAGGGATTTAGTGCAAATAATATTGATGTTTTTTTGACCGTAAAGTTCTATTCGAAGTTCTATTTACAGCTTGCAGGATAGCTCGCAGGCGATTAGCAAGCTGGCTGAATGCGTCCATGAGCTGAGCAAGTCTAGTTAAGATAGATCTATTGAGAGATATTGACGGTCGCTTTTAGCAGCGATCGCAGCTAATTTTTATGAGCAATGCTTTGATCTGGGTCACGATTGGCGTCGTCCTTTGCGCTATGGAACTACTCATACCCACCGCCTTTATCGAGTCGGCCCTGGGGGTGAGTGCGTTTATCGTGGCGCTGCTGAGCTTTGTGGTCTTAGGCTGGAATTATCAAATCGTGCTGTGGATGGTAATTTCGCTGCTGGTGTTTTGGGCGCTAAAGCGGTTTATTCCCAATCGAACGGCTCCGACATTGCGAGAAGCCACTGAGGCTAGAACGACAACTGCGATCGCGCCTGGAGAATTAGGCCGAGTCATCTACGAAGGCAACTCCTGGCAGGCCCGCTGTCAAGACAGTCATGGCAGCATCGAACCCAATCAGGAAGTCTTTGTGGTAGAACGCAAAGGAAACACGCTTATCGTTATTCCACT
>Ga0209194_1000455_pt1 | contig 32994 bp, 20 predicted proteins | sample COGITO_mtgs_1004_FD_184787 | JGI IMG/M metagenome (GOLD analysis project Ga0209194, IMG submission 184787) | Pelagic marine microbial communities from North Sea - COGITO_mtgs_100413 (SPAdes) (version 2) | ecosystem: Environmental > Aquatic > Marine > Epipelagic ...
CGGTATCAGTAAAAGCAGCGTCCATCGACATCGAAAAGCTATCGAGCGCCGCAACCAATACCCCGAATCGAGCTTTTGGGAAACAGCAGCGGGCAGCCAGTGGCTATCGCGGTTGGTGTTTGGCCTCGTCTACCACTTTGGCATCAAGCAAGGAGTCGGGGCTGAGAGCCTATCGGAGTTCATCTGCGCGGTTCACCTAGATACTCACGTAGCGAGTTCGGCGAGTGCGCTGCGCCAACTTAAGCAGCGTGTGAACCAAACGGTGATTGATTACGAGGGGGCACAATCAGAACACTGTATTCCTTCTGAAGGCCAGGGAATATGTGTCGGTGCCGATGAGACTTTCTTCGGGTTACCGGTACTAGTCCTGCTAGAGTTGAGCAGCGGATACATCTTTGTCGAAACCGAATGCGAGAATCGCACCTATGCCACTTGGATAGAGCAGGTAAACCAGTGGTGGCAGGGCAGTGCCTGGCAGTGTCACTATCTAGTTAGCGACGGTGCTAGAGCGCTAGTGAAGCTAGCCGTATCAGGGTTGGGTTGCGTCAGTGTGGCCGATCTGTTTCACGCCCTGCGAGCGTTGGGCAAGCCGATGGGTCGCTCACTTGGACAACAGGCGGCAGCGCTGAAGAAACAACAAGACAAACTTCAGCAACAACTAAACAAACGCTGTGAGGTTGCAGACACACAAGCCTTACAGGTGTTGATAGAGAACAAAGAAGTAGAGTTACAACAGGTTCAACAAGACGAACAAACCTACCACGAGGCACTTGAGCAGATCACTTAAACGATTCATCCGTTCACCCTTGATAGCCTACAGTGGCAAACCCAGAGGGCGCTACTCACGAATTTGGCACGGCCCTTACAACGGCTGTGGGAGCTTGCTCCCATCTACGGCGAACAGAAGGCACAGCAGGCGATTGACACTTTTGAAGAGCAGATTACCTCGTTTACTCAGGCGATTGAGGCTTGGCAGCAGTGGGTAACCACTGCCCTTGATGCGCAAACCCAAGATGTCGCGATTCGCAACTGGGTGCTGAGCGGCTTACTGCCCTGGCTCTACTGGTCGCAGCAAGCTGATAAGACTCGACAACCCGTTCTCAGAAGGCGCTATCAAGACGCTGCCAGCGATGCCTTTGACCGACTCTTTGAGCTAGACATCACCTTGCAGTTGACCGACTATGAACGAGAGCGATGGGTGCTCTCGGGCCGAGAATTCTGTACTAAGTATCAACGTACCTCCTCAGCAGTAGAGGGTCGTAATGGCTATCTAGCAAAGCTTCACCACGCCCGTCGCGGCTTCTCTGAGCAATCACTTAACGTGCTTACTATCCTATCATCCATAATTTTGACCTTAAAAGACGCGATGGTACCACCGCTGCACAGCGTCTGTTTGGTCACGATTTCCCCGACCTATTTGAATGGACACTAGACCATATCGGCGAGTTGCCTATGCCTCGCAGGTCTTCTAAACCCCAGCAGCATAAACCCTTATACGCAGACGTTTTCCCGGCTTAAGTTGGTACCCCATGGATCCCAAAAATCTAAGCTGCACGGTTTATTATGCTCATTTTGGCGAGCATCTATTGAATCGCCAATATTTCATCTTGCCACTCGCAGAACTCGCGAGAAGAAGAACTGAAATCCTTGACTATTTCAGCTCTACGGGAGATCTGTTTATTCGCCCAGATAGCAATATGAAACTATTTCGAGCGGGCGTTTTTGACCTGCAAAAGTTGAATACTTTAGCAGCGTTAGAGAGCAAGCTAAAGCGCGATAAAACAACGCTAGTACTCGTTGGCAAAAGACAGCCTATTACAAGAGAATGGCGATTTTTTGCATACAAAGATGAGATTGTGACTGGCTCACTTTACCTAGTTGGAGAAAACCAAATAAATCAAGAAGTGAAGGGCGGCTATCTAGAAGATTACGTCTCGACAGTGCTGAAGCAGGTTGGCTGGTACCCGGAGATTCTATACACCATCGATATTTGCGAGTCAGCAGGAGAGCTGTCTGTTTTAGAATTGGGTTCTTTTAGCTGCGCCGGAGAGTATGGGTGTGACTTGAGCTCAATTGTCGAGGCTGGTATTAGCGCGGCTCGCGAAGATTGGGCGGCAGTCAATGCCTTTTAAGATTACACGGTTGGATCAGTCACTAGGGCTGTTTCATGCTAAATGACAGCTTTTATGAATTAACGAGAATATGTGGTTTCAGGCTTTTAATCTACAAGTTTATGATGTCTGCAATTCTGCAAACTCGTTGACTGAATCTAGAATGAAATGATCCTGCGAGTGATGTAACGTGCATCTGCTCATATGTGTCTTCTAAGACAGCACAATTTGTGATATTAAAACAGCAGGGAACTGCCCCTCCTGCGGGCATTTTTAGTCCGGCAGGCTTTAAGGGAGAGTGCGGAATGCTTTTAGCGGCAAAAAGTGGGTGCTCTTGGGTGCTCTTAAGCTCTCCCGCGACGCCTGAAGCCATCTCGAAAGCGATTGAAACCGTAAATCCGTAACGATCCGTAAAACTCAATTAGAAAAACTTAAAACTTGATGAATATACGTCTTGCAAGCACCGTATTCGCTTTGACCTCGCTTTTGTCTGCTGTCCCAGCCTATCTCTCCCAATCGGCGGCCTATGGAGCCAGCCTTACACCCTCTCCGCTCATTTTTGACGATGACGGGAGTCAAGATGGGATGACAGCGCTCTCTTATATGCTAGCGAACCCCAAGTATGATATTCAGGCGATTACAATTGCTCAGGGCATTGCTCGTCCACAAATCTTTGCTGGCAATGTTGAACGCATGTTAGGCCGGTTAGAGGTTACGGATATTCCAGTGGGGATTGGTCGACCTGACCCACTCGAAGGCAACAACGTATTTCCTGACTTCATTCGAGATGGCGCAGATGCATTTTGGGCACCTTTCGTATCGCTGCCAGACACTGCTCCGCCTGTGCAGACTCGCCCAGCCGCTGAACTCATTGTCGAAACCATTAAGCAGTCTCCAAACCCAGTTTCAATTTTGGCCACTGGCCCACTCACTAATATTGCTGAAGCGCTTCGCCTTGATAAGTCCATCATTGACAATATTGAGGTTATACAAGTGATGGGGGGAGCTGTTTTTGTGCCTGGCAATTTATCTGTTCTACCCGATCCTCCATTTTCGACCAATGCGGCAGCTGAGTTTAATATCTGGGTCGATCCAACGGCTGCCCAGGAAGTCTTTGACGCTGCCTCAGAAGGTTTAAACATACAGCTAACGCCTTTGGATGCAACAAGTCAGGTAGAATTTTCCCGAGAAGACCAGCAGGCGTGGCTAGCTACAGGGACACCTGAAAGTTTGCTGGCGGCAGAACTGCTGGACTTTGCCCTGGAGGTTATTCAAAGCGATAACGATCCTAATCCGGTGTGGGATTTAGTTGCGGCTCTTGACCTGAGCGAGCCCAATTTTTCTCCCGAGACGCCTCTCTTTATTGATATAGATACAACCACTGCACCTGGAGAAAGTCAGGGCCAAACGCTCGCTATCCCTGGACAGTCTCCCAATTCACTGGTATCTCTCAAGCCTAGTTTTGATAATTTGCCTTTTAGCCAGGGTGAGATTTTTTCGTATCTACAGCAAGCAGACCCTGACACAGCATCTGTTCCTGAGCCCGGTGTATTAGCAGGACTGTTGTTGTTAGGAATAGTGGGCGCGGGCCATAAGGTACGTCATACTGATAAGGCTTAGTACTGGCGTAGTTAAGCCTAGGTCACGCTTTCGGGCTGTGTTTAAAGAAAACGCGTGGCCTCTCCTTAGCAGGGCTGTTTTATTCTAAATAATAGCTTTTATGAATGAAGGCGCATACATGATTTCAGGCTTTTAATTTACAAGCCTGCGACGGCGACAATCCTGAAAATTCATTGCTATCATCTAGAATGAAATGACCCTGGAGCAATCACCTGATTGAGGTTAGGTAGTTTCCGGCAATATTCATACCAGACCAATATTCATACCAGACATAGTTGACGAAGCTTGATTTCTCTGGGTTCTAGGTATCTAGTGCTGGTATATTTATTAGTCGAAACGACTTGACTTGCCCAAATTCACTTTTGAGCTTTGTATCGTTCTTTAAAGATAGCCTGTTGTTCTTTATGATCAACAATCTTGGCAGGATAATCTGTTCCTTCTAAAGCTTTCTCTGGAATATCACCGCTGACTAACATCGCAGTATCTAGATGACGAATTTCGGGTATCCATTCGCGAATGTAGTCGGCATCGGGATCGTATTTTTTAGACTGGCTAGCCGGGTTGAAAATGCGCAGCGGCTTCGGGTCCATACCGCTAGAGGCGCTCCACTGCCAGCCGCCATTGTTAGAAGACAAGTCGCCATCAAACAGATGCTGCATGAAGTATTTTTCACCCCAGCGCCAGTCAATAATTAGGTCTTTGGTGAGAAAGCTAGCGACAATCATCCGACAGCGATTGTGCATCCATCCGGTTTGGTTGAGCTGACGCATGGCCGCATCGACAATCGGATAGCCGGTTCGACCCTCACACCAGGCGGTAAATAGAGTCTTGTCATTATCCCAAGGAAAATCTTTGAGCGGTTCACGATACGGACCGGTTGCCAGTTCGGGAAAGGCGTACATGACGCTCTGGTAAAACTCGCGCCAGGCAATTTCTTGCTGCCAGGTGCGAATATTTTCATGAGTTTCGTCGCTGCGGGCTCGGCTGTAGGCGCTGTCTGCGGCTTCCCAAACAGTCCGAATGCCCAAGGTGCCAAATTTGAGGGCGGCGCTGAGGAGTGAGGTGCCTGGATTGGCGGGATAGTTTCGCTGTTCGTCGTAGGTGGCGATCGCTCTTCTATCGTCACAGAACGTCTCTAGCTGTTCTAGCGCTGCTTTTTCTCCTGGTGCTAGCAGAAATCCATTTTCCCACTTGTAGCCCAAAGCTTCAGCCGTGGGAAGCTCAATATTGCCTGCATCGTTGGCAACAGCTTTCTCGTGTGGGCTTAGCCCCGTTACGTCAGCTAGCGCTGGCACAGGTGCCTGCTTGCTCTGCTGAATCCACTTACGCCAGAAAGGAGTGTACACCTTATACGGATCACCCGCACCAGTTTTGAGGGCATCCGGCGGATGCAATAACTGGTCCCAGTACTGGGTCGATCGTTCGATGTCTTTGTCTTTAAGGGCTTCGGCAACTTTAGTATCGCGATCACGCGCATAGGGCTCTACATCTCGGTTCCAATACACAGCCGTTGCGTCTAAGGCGCTAGCAAGCTTAGGAATAGCTTTGACTGGCTTACCTTGCAAGATCAGCAGTTCGCTGCCCGCTGACCGATAGCTTTCCTGCAATTCTGCTAAGGAGCCGATCATATAAGCGACCCGAGCCGGGGCGATGTCGTCACCGTCTAAAATGCCAGGATCTAGGCAGAAAACGCCGATGACCTTTGGGGTGCGATCGCGCGCTGCCGCTAGCCCCAAATTATCTCGAATCCGCAAATCCCGACGATGCCAAAACAGCACCAGCTCATCCGCCATAGCCTACCTTTACCCTGCTAACTACTTACACAAGCTTTACTAACACAAGCTTATCGGGCCTTAGTATAGCGGGCTTTCCTATAAGAAGTATCCGCTCAAAGTGGGAAAATCGCCCGCAATGTAGAGATCGCAGGTAGCCCGTATAGTAATAAATAACTGTTGTTGTGCCTACCTCATTTTGTCTCAGACCGCCGAAAAGCAGCCCCCCAAGCGGCAACTCAAACCATCTCGGATTCCATCACGTTGGATTAAGTCACTTTGGACGGTCAGCTTCGTGCTGCTCAGCAGCTTGTTGGCCTATGGCTACTCGTATGCCCAGCCCAACATTTTCAATCAGGTGCCCGTTATCGAAGCCTTGATTGACAGCAGCTTGTTTAGCCGCGACTTTTATATCCAGGAAATGACCGGGTTTACGCCTCGGTTTTACTATTACCACCTAGTGATTGCGCTTTATCAGCTAGGACTGAGCCTACCTATCGCTCATTTTTTCTTGTTTTTACTGGCCTTTAGCTCCATGATTTTGGGTCTGTGGTCGATTGGGCGGTACTTAGCAAAATCTGACTTTGCGGGCGTAGCGCTAGCCTTTTTAGGGCTAGCAGCACTCAAGGGCACACTGGGCCTCACCGACATCTTTAGAGTCGAGCCGATCTCAGCTATCTACGCGATGGGCATTACAGTTTGGGGCATTTACTTTTGCTGCCGCAGACGATGGATGCTGGCCTACTTGCTGTTTGGCTTGGCCACTTTGTTGCAGTTTTTAATTGGCTTTTTACCGGCCTGTTTGTGGGGGCTCAGTCTGTTGTTAGAGACGATCGTGCGCAAGCAACCCAGTCAGTCTGTTGGCCAATCTACCAGCCAGTCTACTAGCCAAGCTAATAGGCGGTTGGTCGGTCAATTTATAGGGGCTTTCCTACTGTTTAGCGGCTGTATCGCGCTGGTATACGTGCCGATGGTCATGGCTGGCAATACCAGCAGCGAAGCCCTGTCAGATGCGACCTTTGTTCATCTATATGGCTATATCCGTCACCCTCATCACATCATTTTGTCATCCTTTCCGGCAAAAGAATGGCGAGAGTTTGCCCTGCTAATCGCAGCGGGCTTTGTGACAATTCAGCTTTCAGACAAGCTAGAGCCAGCTCACAAACGAGACTTAGCCTCAACGATTTTAGTGACCTGCGTACTGCTGCTAACAGGCTACGTATTTGTAGAGCAAATTCCCTCAGCCCTAGTCGCCAAGCTTCAATTTGCCAGGGCAACCCCTTTCGCTATGATTGCCGTTTGGGCTGCGCTCAGCGTTGTATCTAGCGAGTACCATCAGCGTAAAAACTATCCGGTAAGCTTGCTGCTGCTGGCGATGCCCCTAGTAGACAATGTAGGGCCTGTTTTACTGCTGGCATTTGTTTCTCTGCTGCTGGCCGCAAAAAATGAGGCAGCCAAACAAACACCTCTCATTCAGCTCAACAGCCTCACACTCAATCGTCAGAGAGAGATCACCTTTACCTATGTCCTTTTCTTTATCGTCATCTTAGCCTGCTGGTCTTTTTTCCCAGTGCTCTTTGCCAGTCTGGCTTATCCGCTGCTACAGCAGCCCTTCCCAAAGTTCTTTCGACGCGCTAGGCCCTATATAAAAGTCGCTACCGTTGGGCTGGCACTTTACCTATGCCTGCATCTATCTGGGGCGGTGGCCAGCCTAGCAGAAGGTAAAGCGCTCACGCCACTACATCGAAAAGTAAGGCTGTACGCACCGCCAATAGACTCGCTGGCCCAAGTTGCGATCCAGTTCAAAGCCATAAGCCCGGCAGACGCACTGGTGTTGGTGCCGCCTTCCGATGAAACCTTCCGTTTTTATGCCCAACGCTCTGTGGTAGTAACGTTCAAAAGCTTTCCGTTTACCGATCAGGGAATTTTAACCTGGCAGTCTCGGCTAGAAGAGATTTTAGGGCCGCTGAGTCCACAGATGATGTCGGCTGATTATACGTATGAGCTATATCGTCAGCGTGGTGGTGAAGAGCTGATGGCGCTGGCCAAATCGTACGGTGCAAATTATGTGCTGACGCAGACAGGATGGCACCCTGGGTTGGCTGGTGAGGTGGTTGCCAGCGAGGGTGAGTGGGAGGTTTGGCAGGTGGTGCAGCCGCTTCCTGATGCCTAAGCCTGATATCTAAGCCTGATATCTAAGCCTGATATCTAAGATTTAGAACAACGCTTGTAGACTTAGAACAACATCGGGATAGTATATTCGCTCTAAAGATGTTCCTAGTCGATCTAGTTCAGCGGAAATTATAGCCGCATCCTCAGCATCTTTGCGGGCCAGTAAAAACCAGACTCGGGGCGCATCTTTTAAAACTGTTGTTCTTAAGCGAGTCACTTCTTCAGAGAGTTGCTGCAAGTCGCCTGCTTCTACTCGAAACAGATTAGGATCGGCTGTCTGCGCTAGGACAATATCGTCTGATGACAGGTTGAATCGGGGCTGATAGTAATCAAACTGAAGCTGTGCCCAGCGAAAGACATAGACCTTATCGCCCGGTTGCCAGTGCTGTTGAATGTGAGCGATCGCAGGCCGAACATCATCAAAATGAGCCCGCTCTGGCTTTACCACCCAAGCAAGTGTGTGCCCCAGCGGTTGCAACAATAGGAGCGCCGCTAGCGCCAAACCCATCACCCCTAAGACCCTAGGCCCTTTGCGCCACCGCCGGATCAACACGGCAATTCCTTCTGAAAGAATAACGAGCGCATAGGGCGTTAAGAACACAACCAGCCGATTTCTAAACGGGTATTTATGCAGATAGGAAGCCAGTATTGTCACGACAAAGGGGCTACAGAGATAGGCCAGCCGCCACCCGTGCGTTCGGTACAGGTAGACAAACCCAATCACAAAGGCCACGATGGAAAGGCCATCGGCAGGAGACCGGAAGCCCATAGGTTCATAAAAGAACTGGCCAAAGGCATCGAGCAGCCACAAGAGATCAAACCAGCTGTCGGGATAGCGATCGGTCCAGCCTGCGGCCAGATCCGTTTCGGCAAGCGTTTTGCTCACATTGACGACGTAAAGCCCAATCAAACTCGCCAGCCAAACAGCATAGAGCGGCAAGCGTCTAAATAGCAGCGATCGCCACTCTACTAAAGAGGCTTTCCACAGCTTTAGCTTCATCAGATTAGTCGCTTCGACGGCTGTCATCACTAAGATGCTAGGAAAAGATAGCCAGATGCTGAGTGAGCCGAGTAGACCTGCACCCACTAGCTGTTTGAGCCGAGGCGTAAAGGTGGCAAGAGGTGCGATCGCCATAAACAGCAATAAGCCCAGCGTCACATCCCAGCTATAGGGTTTCACCTCGCCTGCAAAATAAACAATGTAGCTCAGCACCGAAAAGAGAAAGATGGCAATTGGCCTTGCCCAACCATCTGTGAGCATCTGGGTGAAGCGGTAGTACACCGCCAGCGAAAGCAGGCCACCGATGAGCGGATACAGCCGTAGTGCATATTCGTGGTTACCTAGCGTATTTAGCGCAAACTCTTCAATCCACAAAAAAAGCGGTGGCGCAGCCTGGTTATAGCTCAGTGCGCCCAGCAGTTCGAGATAGTTGCGCGCTTGCAGGTTGAGGACAATGGCGACTTCGTCAAACCACAGCGACCGATTGCTGAAGTACTGAACTAACCTAACAACGACGCCCAGCCATAAGCCTAAAAGCGAGCCTATTTTTAGCCAGCGGCTGTGAGGATGTGGCAAGTAAAAAAACCTAACGCGACAAAAGACGACAGGCTACAAACAGTTGATCGCTGTTTGATTAGTCCTTTAAAGTGTCTACTTTAGCGCGCCGTCATGCTCTCTACAAATTAAAGTCGCCTGGACTTTAATCTCAATCTGGCAGTCTATCTCCGGCAGTCTGTTTCTGATAATTTGTCTATAGTTTTTCAGTTTTTCCGACATCAAGACTGTTTGATAAATGAACAGCACAGTCTAGTTAGCCAGTCGAGCGAGCCAATCTAGTAAACCAGTCCAGCTAGCGCAGTTCCGTAAAACTGTGTTGAACCTGTTATTTTTTTGACTGCAAAAAAGAAATTTACGGATAGTCAGTGAAGATTCTCTGAGACAAAGGAAGAGACCGTATCGCCCGTCCCTGATCTCGTGGTAATGCTATACATACATCAGAACTAGACATTAGAACTAGACATCAGAACTAGAAATGCCCGCTACCGTTCTGGTCTCTGCAATTCGCTCAAACAATCTGCCAAAACGCTCTGCCCAGACACATGCTCGATTTATTTTTCTACCTACTTCCTTTCATCATCGGTGGCACACTTTCAGGAATTGTTTGCGGACTGCTGCCACTTTTCCTTGCCCTCAAGCGCCGCCGCCCTTGGCTAGGCCTGTTTTCTACAACCGTTTGCGTGGCCTGCGGCATCATCTTAGGGGCGATCTTGGCTTTCCCCATCGCGGCCAGTTTTTCAGCCGCCATCTTACTCACGCAAAGGCGAGCGCCAAAGCCCCAAAGGACCAAAGCGTCCGCATTAAATGGCCAGAGAAAAGACAGCAGCGAAAAAGATAGAAAAAAGGCCAAAACATCTGTATAACCTCCTTTTCTCTGCGGAGGATCTATCTAGCGGCTACGCTGCTAAGCAAGGGTTTGGCGCTGGCATTAAAATTGGCGGCCTGTAGCGCGGCGACGGCGGCTTCGGCATTGCGGACGCGGTACTGATTGCCAAGGCGAATGGCGTGGCGCTGATGGCGGGTGCGAATGACGGCAATCACAGGCGTTTTGGCCGCGAATCTGTCTTCACCTTGCAAGACTCTGAGCACATCTCGCAGGCGGTTTTGTTTGTTGATGTCGCCTGCAACTGAGGGGTCGATGTCTAGCATCACCATGCTGACGGTTTCAATGGGCTGGGCGTCATCAATGATCATTTGCACGCGGTCATCGCGGCGGTCGAGCTTGCCCCAAACCATCAGGCGAGCATCGGGTTTGATGTATTGACCAATGCGAGCATAGGATTTGGGGAAGATGACGGCTTCGGCATGACCCGTCAGGTCTTCCATCTCGACGACGGCCATAGAGTCGCCTTTTTTGGTGGTGACGGGCTTGACCATGCTAAGCATGACAATGGCTGTAAGGGTTACTTTTTCTGGTTTTTCGGCTAGCTCGGCTAGCTCAATGGGGGCCAGAATTTTGGCTGAGTGCTGAATGTCTTTTAACGGATGGTCGGAGATGTAGAAGCCGAGGAGGTCTTTTTCTAGTCTGAGGCGCTCTTGTGGGTCGTAGTCGGCGATGGGTGGTGCTTTAGGCGCAGACTCGAAGGTGGTGATAGGGCCTTCGGCGGTGGCGGCTGCGCCTAGCATGTCGAAGAGGTTGCCCTGACCCACTTCGCGATCTTTGGCGCGAGATTGGGCCCAGTCTACAACGAGTTCAAGGTCGTGCATGAGCTGCTGGCGGTTGGGCTCGATGCTTTCAAACGCGCCGGAGAGAATGAGCGCTTCGAGGGCGCGTTTATTGACTGCGCGCAAATCTACGCGATCGCACAAATCAGCCAAAGACGTAAAGGGCCCTTCTGCTGATCGCGACGTAATCAGCGCCTCAATCGCCCCCAAACCAATATGGCGCACTGCCGAAAGACCAAACAAAATCTGCTTGTCTAGCGGCGTAAAGTCTACGCCCGAATGGTTTACATCTGGCGGCAGCACCTGAATGCCCATGCCCAGACAGCTCGCGATGTACATCTGCACCTTATCTTGGTCGCCACTGATTGCCGTCAGCAGCGCCGCCATGTATTCAACCGGGTAGTTCGCCTTGAGGTAGGCCGTTTGAAAGGTGACAAATCCATACGCCGTAGAGTGAGACTTATTGAAACAGTACTCAGCAAACAGCACCATCTGATCAAACAGATCGTTTGCACTCTTACGGGGAAACTCATTTTCTCCAGCCCCTTTGATGAACTCCTCCCGGTGCAACTCCATCTCTTTTATTTTCTTTTTACCCATTGCCCTACGCAACAGATCCGCCCGTCCCAGCGAATACCCTGCAAGGTCTTGAGCGATTTTCATGATCTGTTCTTGATAGACCATGATGCCATAGGTTTCTTTGAGAATCGGCTCTAGAATCTTATGCGCATAGTCGATTTTTTCTCTACCGTGCTTGCGATCAATAAATTTAGGAATTAGCCCTGCATCAAGCGGACCTGGCCGATACAGCGCTAGCACCGAAGAGATATCTTCTAATCCAGACGGCTTAAGGTCTTTAACAATCTGACGCATGCCAGAAGACTCTAGCTGAAAGACACCGGCAAGCTCGCCACCTGCCAGCAGCTTATAGGTAGCCGGATCGTCTAGCGGCAGCGCGTCCAAATCAATTTTCACATTGTGCCGCGACTCAATGTGGTTCACCGCTTTTTGAATCATGGTGAGGTTGCGCAGACCCAAGAAGTCCATCTTTAACAGCCCAATGGCCTCGACATCCTCCATATAGTACTGGGTGATAACCGCACCGTCGTTGTTGCGCTGCAAAGGGACAATGGTGTCAAGCGGGTGCTCAGAAATGACGACGCCTGCCGCGTGCATACCAAAGGTTTTGTTGGTGCCTTCGATAGTAATGGCCGTGTCAATCCAGCGCTGAAAGGTCACCGCAGTCCCTGGAATCAGCTCGCCGCTGTCGTATTTGTCTTTGAATTCAGCGGCAGGTGTTTTCTCTGAGATCATTACCGCGAGCTTAGTTGGCTTGCCTCTAGAGACAGGAATTAGCTTGGCTAGCTTGTCGGACTCGTTGTAGGGAATATCGAGTACGCGGGCCACGTCTTTGAGCACCGCCTTAGAGGTCATGCGGTTGAAGGTGATAATTTGGGCGACGTGATCGGTGCCGTATTTTTCGGTGACGTATTCGATCACTTTTTCGCGCTTTTCAATGCAAAAATCGGTGTCCACATCAGGCATAGACTTGCGCTCGGGGTTGAGAAAGCGCTCGAACAGCAAACCGTGGTGCACCGGATCGATATTGGTAATGCCCATTGCGTAGGCGACCAGTGAGCCTGCGGCTGAGCCGCGACCGGGGCCTACAGAGATGTCGTTGTCGCGAGCAAATTTGATATAGTCCCAAACCACCAGGAAATAAGTGGCAAAACCCATCTGATGCATCATCTCGACTTCGTATTTCATCCGCGCCTGATACTCTTCAGAGATTTCATCCGCGCTAGAAACATTCATCCGCTCGAACAGGCCATCCCATGCCACTTTCTCCATGTAGCTTTCTTTGGTGTAGCCTGCGGGAATCGGAAAGTTAGGGATTTGCGGATTTCCGAGAATGTTGTATTCTTCAACTTTATCGGCCACTTCTTGGGTGCGACTGACCGCATCGGCAATCACTTCTGGAGGGAGATGATCGCGAAACAGGCGACTCATTTCCGCTTCTGACTTTAGGTATTCTGTCCCGCTGTAGCGAAGTCTCTTATCTTCTGTAATCAGCTTGCCGGTTTGAATGCAGAGCAGGGCATCGTGCGCTTCTACGTCAATACAAGAAATAAAGTGAGAGTCATTAGTGGCAACAACTTTAATCTCTAGCTCTTGGGCAATTTGAACAATCTCAACGTTAACAATGCGATCTTCAGGCGATCCGTGGTCTTGAATTTCTAGATAGAAGTCATCGCCAAGCAGATCTTTGTACCACTGGGCAACGCGGCGAGCCACGTCGGGGCGCTTTTTCATAATCGCCTGCGGAATTTCGCCCCCCAAGCAGGCGCTGGTGATAATCAGCCCTTCGTGGTACTGCTCTAGGAGGTCTTTGTTGATGCAGGGGCGAGAGAAGATGCCTTTACCCTGTACGCCTTCTAGGTGAGAGACGGTGGTGAGCTTTACAAGGTTTTTGTAGCCAATGTCGTTTTTGGCGAGTACGAGCTGGTGATATTTGGGCCGCTTTTCTTGCTTGGTGATGTCACCATTGATGATGTACATCTCGTTGCCGATGATCGGCTTGATACCTTTTTTGCTGCATACTTTTAGCAACTCGATGGCACCGTACATGACGCCGTGATCGGTCAGCGCGATCGCATCCATCCCTAATTCCAATGCCCGATCCACTAGTGGATCAATGTGGCTAGCACCATCGAGCAAGCTGTAGTCGCTGTGGATGTGCAGGCCAACAAAAGACATAAGATACGCGCTCCTCAAAAGCCAATAGTGTGGATAGCTAGGTGAATAGCTGGGTTTAACCACCCCTCATTTAACCACTATATATAGCAAGTTTTTTGGGACGGATGGCAGAATTAACACTATTTGTAGCGACCTGCTGGGCGCTCCTTCATGTAGCCACCGCGACCTGTAGTATGTGTAACGCTGTCCTCAGCTAGATTACTGGATAACTATGGCTATTGTGGGGCAGCTATTATGAGGTAGCTATTGTGGTCAGTTATTGCAGTCAGTTATTGGCTCTTGCGCACTTTAGGTGATCCTTTCAGGTCATACGGAAAACAGACTGAGACCTCCTATCTCCATCCAATTCCATGGAACTCTGACAGCATCTGCTTCCTAGCCAAACAGACCTAACTTTGAATCACTGAAACTTGAATGCAGCAACCAACCAAATAAGTAGGGATAGTTAATTATATTTAATTAACTATAAGATGTCAGCAGTCCCGATTTAGCCGAATAATATGCCTGCACCCTTACGTGTGATTCTGAGCGATGCTGAGGCATCAATGTTGCGTGAATTGCAAGTGGCGACAACGGTGCTGCGACGTACTCGACCCCTCGTCGAGATATATGTGATCTTCTATCACATCGGGCTAAAACTGTTGGTATTAAAGGCTTTTAGCTTCTATCGTAAATGTCCAATACAGCTATAGTGCAGCTTTTCTACAATAGAATGCGGGTTATGGGCCGCTGCGATAGAAAAATGAGCGTATCTCGGCCGGGGGTCTATAAGTTGTGTTGGCTACATGAATTAGCGCAGTGTTTTCGCAGCAAAATAATTTCTTTAGCGTGATCTTGTCACCCACTTTTCTATGTCTTCCCTAGAATCCAACGAGCGTCTGATGATTATCCTTATTTGCGTTGTGCCCCTCGCCGCACTCACTTACTGCGGCATCGTTATCGGCACGATGCTTTCAGTTCCCTACGCCCGCAATCATTCTCTCCTTTTCGGCGGTATTTTTGCCCTTATTCCATTAGTCACTGGCGCAGCCTTTTGGGTCGGCCCCTTTCGCAAATAATTTACAGCTGCCACCTGCCATTATTCAAACTGGTGAGCCTCGATGCCGAGAACGAAAAAGCCGCCGACCCCGCCCGAGACGTACGAGGCGCAGATCAATCCGAATACATTGGCGATAGCGTTGGAGAGTGCGTTGAAGTCGGCCACCGCGCCGCTGTACGAAGAGATAAGGCAGCTAGACCCCTGGCCGAGATACGTTCATTTTTCTATCGCAGCGGCCCATAACCCGCATTCTATTGTAGAAAAGCTGCACTACAGCTGTATTGGACATTTACGATAGAAGCTAAAAGCCTTTAATACCAACAGTTTTAGCCCGATGTGATAGAAGATCACATATATCTCGGCGAGGGGTCAAGTGGAGGATCAGAATAATCGGCTCAAAATGCTCAAACGACGGATGTTTGGCCGCGCTGGGCTTGACCTGTTATCGGAGCGGTTCATTCTGGAGGAGTAATCACCTTCGTATAGGGGCATCCAGCCGTTTTTTTGATCACCTAAAATGCGTAAGAGCCCAGTTATTGCAGGTCGCTTATGTCGAAAACAGCCAGGTTTCCTCGCTATGCGATCGCTGGAGAGCGGGCGATGCTCGTTGAACTAGACGAGCGCGTTACCTTAGCCACCAATATTAAAGCGATCGCCCTTGCCCAGGCTCTGCTCAACTCCTCTGCTTTGGGCCCGCAAGAAATTTGCGCCATTATCGACGTTGTCCCTTCCTTTACCACCGTACTCATCCAGTACGACCCTAAATTACTCACCTACCAGGGATTAAAGCAGGTCTGCGCCTACTACCTACAGCAGCTTAGCGAGCAATCTGGCATTACCCTTGGCTCACGGCTAATTAAAATTCCAGTTACCTACAATGACAGGTGGTGTCGTGCCTGCTTTGACGACTACTGCAAAACCATCCGGCCCATTGAAGACAATATTGAGCTAGTGTGCCGACTCAACGGGCTAGCTAGCCTTGCGGACCTCATCGCCCATCACACCGCGACTGAGTGGTGGGTCGGGGCGACAGGCTTTATTGCGGGGCTACCCACAATGACCCCTCTAAACCCTAACGTCCGGCTTCAGGCCCCTAAATACGATCCGCCTCGAACCTGGACACCCCAAGGCACGGTTGGATTGGGCGGTGGCTTTACCACGATCTATCCAGTCGTCATTCCAGATGGCTATCAGATGATTGGGCGAACGCCTGTGCCTATTTTTGACGCGCAAAGTCATCGTCCGCCGTTTCAGTCGGGCCCAATGCTATTTCGAGTAGGCGATCGCGTTCAGTTTCACGCCATTAGTGAAGACGAATTTGAAGCCATTGAACAGGCCGTTGTGGCAGCGCGCTATCAGTTTTCTATTTCCGAGCCAGAGATGTTCTCATACGCACTCAACGACCCGGCTTAACTTGACTTAACCTGTAGTAGCAGAGCCGCCATCAAAATGAAAAACCCACCAACTAGCTGCCCTATCCACAGCGATTCACCCAGCAGCCAAAATCCCATCAGGACGGCTAAAATTGGCTCTAAGGTTGACAGAATGGCCGCAGGAACAACGTCTAATCGCTTGAGACCGCTATAGAGCAGCACGATGGGCAGGGCCGTTGCAACTACCGCAAGCCCAAAGGCAATACCGCCTTGCGCAAAAGTCGTGGGCCACTGCCACACATATTGCCTCAAAGCATACTGACTCAAAGCATATTGCCTCAAAGCGTACTGGCTCAACGCGTACTGGCTCAAAACAATACCCAAAGTTGGCAGGGATGCGCCTAGTAGCATATACGCTGCTGTTGGGATAGGCGCGGCGCGGGTGAGCAGGCGAGCACTTAGCATCAGATATAGGCCATAGCTTGCGCCTGCCGCAATGCCTAAGGCAATGCCCACAGGCTGAACGTCTGCTTGCGCCCAGTCAACAGTGCCAAGGCATCCGAGAAAGGTAAGCCCCAAGGCAAAAAGATGCAGTCGTCGTAAAGGGGCGCGGCGCGTGGCCACACAGCCAACGGCAACAAAGGCAGGGTAGGTGTAAAACATAAGCGCCGTCACGCTAGCGCTGGCATAGGTCAGGGCGAGAAAAAACAAGCCCGTCGGGAGAATGTAGCCAACTGCGCCCAGCGTTAAGGCCCGGATGGCCTGCTGACGCTGGATGTGCCATTGATTGCGCAATAGCAGCCATATCCACAGTGCGATCGCACCTCCCCCGACTCGCCAACACAGCGTCGTCAAGACCGTAAAGCCTTGAGCGTAGGCTAACTTTCCAAAGAGACCCACAGTCCCAAACCCACACGCAGACAACACAATAAAGAGCACACCCAGTCGATCTAGCGGCGGCGTGGAGAGGGTGCCGTCAGCCCTGCCAATTATTTTTCTAGACGTTTTTATAGACGTTCTGCCAGGCGTTCTTCTGGGCGTTCTTCTGGGCGTTTTTCTGGGCGTTTTGGCGGGCGGCGCTGTCCTCATCTCGGTAGCAGCAGAGAGTTTGGTCATATCCAAAGATCTATCCTGAACGATGATTTGTCTTGAGCTGTGCGGGATCAATGGGGGATGGGCCTAGAGGCTGTGGGCGTTAGCAAGGGCCTGAGAAAGATCGACAATGCGAAAGATGATGCGATCGCCCGGGCGGCCCTGGCCGACTTTCCACAAACTGGCGGTGACCACTGTAAAGGGCGTCATGTAGCCAGTTAGGCTAGGCCCATCTGCCATCAAGATCGTCGGCGTTTGGCCACAAAACAACACCGCGCCCACGGGGCAGCCATAGTCAATTTTGTTAGAGGGATGCTCACCATTTTCTGGAGCCTTGTGGTGAGCACTGGCAGAAAATTCAAACGCAGGCCCTTCTAACCGATAGCCCACCCGGTTAGATTTAGGAGAGATTCGCCAGTCAGCCGATAGCACCCGCTCAATATCGGCCTCTGTCAGCCAGCGATCGTGAGGCCCTAGCAAAATGTCGAGTTCCCAGCAGTGGGAAAAGGTGGGAATGAGATCTCTAGGTAAATCGGGCTGTGATAAATGACGGTGGATTAGCTGTTGGTCTGACAAAGCGGATGGCAACGCCGAGAGCCGATCTCCTTGCTCTAGCTTACGGCCTTGAAAGCCGCCTAGCTGCGCCTGGATAAACGTAGAGCGACTGCCCATCACCAGCGGCACATCTAATCCACCTGCCACCTGTAGATAGCTGCGGGCACCCACCTTGGCATGGCCAAACGATAAAATGTCACCTGGGCGCACTAGTAGCGATTGCCACATAGGCACAGGGTTACGATTGATTTTTGGCCGGTTGTTGGCACCGGTAACGGCAATGAGGGTATCTACGCAAAATCTGAGCTTGGGCCCAACAAACTGGATCTCTAAACCCGCTGCGGTATGGGGATTTCCTAGTATCTGGTTGCCTAGCTGAAAAGATTGCCGGTCCATTGGCCCCGAACGGGGAATACCTAGCTGCAGGTAACCGGCTCGGCCTACATCATCTTGAACTGTGGTTTCGAGCCCACCGTCTATTACTTCAAAAATAACAGGATGGGGCGATCGCAGTTGTTGCGGCAGCGCAGCTTCAGGAAGAGGATTACCGCGAGTGAGATTACTGGCTGGTTTACTGACCGGGTTACTGACCGGTTTATTAGCTGGTTTGCTAGCTAAGTTACTAGAGCGTGCCATGCCAGCTGAGAGAGATTTCATATTTTACGCGTTAGGTCAATCCACTAAAGCTGAGCTAGCAGGTAGACGAAATGAGAGTCCGTTTCTGCTTTACAAAGCATTGCTCGCCTTTTTCCCGAAGCGCCTCTACAGGTTTCGAGAAAACAGAGTCATTGGGCTCAATGGATTTGGCCTAATGTATTCAATTTATATCACAAGGCATACGTATTTCTACCCCTAGTAGGATTTTGCAAACAACACCTTAAAGATAAGGTTAAGGGCTTTACCTTAGAGACATTGTCATCCAAAAATACCTTCATCCAAAAATACCACCACCCAAAAGAGCTATCTTGCAAGCGCTGAATTAGCTGGATTAGCGGTTTTTATATTAGAAGACATATAGGCTTGGCAAATGGGTAGCTCAATAATGAACGTCGTACCTGACTCTCTCCCATAGCCTAGACTCTCTTTGCCTGCGCAAGAAGATGTACAGGTAATCTTCCCACCATGGCTTTCTATCACTTGGTAGCTCACAGATAGCCCTAGGCCAGTCCCTTCACCGACTGGTTTTGTCGTAAAAAAGGGATCAAATATTTTGGGCCGCACGTCTTTTGGAATGCCTGGGCCATTGTCCGAAATAGAGATGATGCAGCGCTCGTTTTGCTGAGTGGTGGTAATTTCAATGCGGCGAGGCCGCTGGTAATTTGCTGGCTGATTATCTGCCGTCTGAGAAGACATCTTCTCTTCAGTCGTTCCTGGCGAATCTAGTGTTTCTAACGCATCAATCGCGTTTGTCAAAATGTTTAGAAATACCTGGTTCAGATAGCTAGCGTAACAATCAACGCGCGGAAGTTCTTCGTAATTACGAACGACTTCAATCTCAGGATGTTTTGATTTGTCTCCCTTTCTGCCGCCTTCTTTGACATTTTCGCCGCCGCAGAGCCGACTGTTCACCAATAGCAAGGCGCTTTCAATGCTAGCGGCAATATCAACCGGCTTCCTCTCGGATTCGTCTAGCCGAGAGAAGGTTCGCAGCGACAGCACAATATCTCGAATTCGCTCGGTGCCTAGGCGAGTAGAGGCTAGCAGCTTGGGCAAGTCGGTCAGCACAAACTCAAGGTCGATGCGCTCTTGCATCGCTTGAATAGACTCTGTGGCGATCGGATATTGCGTTTGATAGCAGTTTAGAAGCTCAGCAATATCTCGGAAGTAGCCAGTCGCATGCTCAATGTTGCCGTAGATAAAGCTTACTGGGTTGTTAATTTCATGGGCAATTCCGGCGACCATCTGACCGAGTCCGGCCATTTTTTCGGTTTGAATGAGCTGAGCTTGAGTGCTTCTCAGTGCCTGAAGCATCTTTGTCAGCTGCTGAGCATTATGGCGCTCTTTTTCTTCACTTTGTCGCAGGTCTGCTTCGATCCGATATTGCTGTTGAATAACCTGTTCGAAGGTATCGGATAAAAACCGAATTTCATTGGGAGGCAAGTGGGCGGGTGCGGAGAAGTGCTTTGTTGATTGGCTAGCTGCGATCGCATCGTTCAAGGCAATCAGCGGCGCTAACAAACATTTTCTTAGCAACAGTCCAATCACCACCGTCAGTATGAGCGTGCCAATCGTTAGGGTCGTTGTGGTAGTCACAAAGATGTTCCACGACTCTTGCTGCATCTGCTGAAGATCGAGGGTGACTAATACGACCCCACGATGACCGCCCGCATTGAATATCGGGCTGCTAAACGGCAGGCAATAGGTCAATAAGGACCTATCGGCTAAAACAGTTTCAAAATCGCGACTGATTCCCGAGAGGCTAGCCTCCTCTAGATTCTGTAACAGCGCTAAATTATCAAGCGTATGCGCCTTAGGCTGACTCAAGCTAGGCCCTTGTGCCAACACTTGCAGAGAAGGGCTGACAATTGTAATTTCGACAACAGCAGGCAGCATCGCATAGTTTTGCACCACACGCTGCAAAGTGCTTTCATCCCCGCCTTCTAGCAAGCCTTCAGTCGAAAATTCTAGCGTTTGCGCAATCGACTTTGCCTGAGTTTTGACCTGCTGTTTAAGATCAGATTTAACAAGATAGTAGTTAAGGCTTAAGGTGGTCGAACCTACCATGAGCAAACTAATGCCAAACCCTGTCAGCATCTGGCGATATAGGCGGTTTCTCATCGTTTTAGGTCTATCCAGTTGGGTCTATCTAGCTGGGTCTTCTATCTAGTTGAGCTGCTTGGCAACGCTTGCCATGTCCGTATGGCTTCAGTCATGGGAGTTGAATTAATTTCGACATCTTGCCTAATAACGCGACTGTGGCGAGGATCTGCCTCTAACAGTTGGGCAATCTGGGCAACCGCTTCTGGCAGGCGACCTGCTTCAAACATGCGTTGGTTCAGCCCGCGATCGCCCTTCTTAAGCCCGCCATAGCCGATGGCAAAAGCTTCTCGACTTTGCCCAGTGACTTGTCCAATCGTCGCAAAGACCTCGTCAGGGCGCGTCTCCACTGCATGCACCGCATCTAACCAGGCCAGCGTGAACTGGGTCAGCGCTTCAGAATGCTCGCTAACAAAACTCGACCTAGAAACCAAACTATCGATCACCAGACTGTCTAAATCAGCCGTTGTGGAAATAACATTGCCGCCAATAGCCTCGGCAGTCTCACTCAGGCTAGGCTCCCAAACAACAACAGCGTCCAAAAGCCCATCGTGTAACTGCTGAATGCTGAGTTCATTTGAAACATCAACTAGTTCCAGCGCCTCTGGAGGAATTTGAGCCGCTTTCAAGGCTTCTAATAGCACTAGGTGAGGCACCGTTCCTAACTTGACGCCCACCTTTTGACCGCGCAGATCCGCGACGGACTCAATGCCAGAACGGGCCACAATGCCATCTGAACCAGCGGAGATATCTGCAACCATAATGAGGCTGGGCTGCGCTTCTCCCACGTCAGCCTGCATCACTTCCCACAGCGGCACAAAACTCGCATCTAGCGCACCTCGAAGCGTGGCGCGGATATTATCTTGCTGGTTGTTAAATTCAACTAGTTCAACGGCTAAGCCGCGCTGAGTGAATAACGATTTGCGCTCAGCATAGTAGGCCAGCGCATATCCAGGCCAGCTATTGAGCCCAATGCGCAGCGGCTGAAGGGTTTGGGCAGGAGAAGTGCAGCCATGAACTGAGAGGGCAAGCGCGAGGGAAAAGACCAGGGTAAAAATCAATGTGACGAGAGAAGGTCTGTTCATCTGGTGACACAGCTGCCTTGCCCACTGGCTTGCCCACTGCCTTGCCCGCTGGCGTATCAACGGGCGTATCCACTGCCTTGCCCACCGACGGCCAGAGCGTATGCCAGAATACACGCCAGAGTGTACGCCAGAACACACGCCAGAGCATAAGGCGATCGCAGACGCAGTCATTGATGCACTCACAGGCAAATTCTTTCGCATTCTCTTCCTTCCTTCAGACTGCTGAGACGTTCAAGTCTCTTTAGCGGGTTCTCAGCAGACGCTTGCTAAGCTTTCATTAGGCGTGGATGAGGACAACCAAACGGATTAAACGATCTGAATGTGGCCTGCCAAATGAAACACCGCCGCTTTTGTCGCCCATCACATCAACAACATTTGACATTCAGGTTTCCCGAACAGTGGATTAAACCTCGTTCCGGTTGGAATTGGTAATATTTGCAAGACCAAATCAGCAGACGGGCGATTTCGCAGCGTCTGTCGACCTCGTGCTACTCCATCTATAACTATTTAGCTATATAGATAGACGTAAAAAGGAATAGATAGACGTAAAAAGGAATAGATAGACGTAAAAAGGAATAGATAGACGTAGAAAGGAACACGAGCTGCAAAAATAATTTTTGACAGTTAACTAAACCAAACTGACTAGTTTAGCTATACTCGATCTTAGGCATCGACTTGTGGTTGCTTGCGCTACTCAAGATTTTTATATTTTGCTGTCGTAGCCTTCTTTAAAGCCACCGCTAAGCCCGCTGCTCAGATTCAAATCTACTGCTCAGAAATCCACTGCTCAGATCAGTGCAAAGGTACCTCTTCTATGACGGCCTCTTCGGACTCATCCTCTGCGCTCCCAGCTTCTTCTCGGGCGTCTTCTGCTCAACCTACTCCCTCTGATGTGACTCAAGTGCCACAGGTTCAACCCATTGGGGCCTCTCTGCGAACAAACGAGCGCTCGCCGCGTCGCTGGTGGGGACTGTTTGCGCTCATACTGCTCGCTGGTGGGCTGGGCTTTATTCTTTGGAAAGTATTTGGTGGGGGCGGCCAGCCTGCGATGCAGGGGCAACCCCCGGCCCCAGTACAGATAGAGCGACTACAAGAGGCGTCGCTCGAAGAGAGCGGTGAATTTGTTGGCGTTTTAGATGCCGAGGCAGGGGTGAGCCTTCAGCCCGAAGCCGACGGACGAGTCGTACAAATATTTGTCTCTTCTGGCGATTCGGTGGCAGCAGGCGACCCGATTATGCAGCTAAGCCCACAGCGATCGCAGTCTGACTACAATGCGGCCTTGGCCAGCGTCAGCGCAGCCCGTTCTGCAAGAGACAATGCCCGCGCTCAGCTTCGCGCTGCTGAAGCCAGCCAAACGGAACTACTAGCCGACCTAGAGCTGCAACAGACAGACTATGCCAGGACGGCTGTGCTAGTAGAGCGCGGGGCACTGGCCCAAGAGCAGCTTGACAATGTGGTGCGCGATCGCGCGGTCGCCCAGTCGGCGCTTAACGCTGGTGTCGAAGAAATTGACGCCCTCAGAGCGAGCCTAGCAGCAGCCGAGGCCACCCTGACTCAGTCGAACGCCAATGCCAGTGCCACTCAGCAAGATCTGCTAGACAAAACCGTCACCTCGCCAATCGCAGGCATTGTTGGTGATATTCCAATCAATCTAGGCGATTATGTCCAAGCAGGCGCTCAGCTAGCTACGATTACTCAAAATCAAGACTTAAATCTAGAAATTTCGATACCAATTAACGATGCTGAGCGGCTACGGGTGGGTCTGCCAGTAGAGCTGAGTCTGTTTGGCCAAGATGATGCGATCGCCACTGGCAGCATCAGCTTTGTCTCCCCAACCACCGACCCCGATACCCAAACCGTTTTAGCCAAAGCTCGCTTCTCCGCCCCTAGCATTCCACTACAAGACGAGCAGCGTCTAGACGTTCGCATCATTTGGGACGAGCGCCCCGGCATTCTAATTCCAACCACAGCCGTTTCTCGGCTGGGCGGAGAAACCTTTGTATTTGTACCCGGAGAGCCCGATCCACCGGCAGAGGGCGAAGGTCCGCCAGCTGGCGCAGGGGGTAACGGCCAACCCAGCGGCCAGCAAGACGGTCAGTCCAGCGGTCAGCAAGACGGTCCGCCCCAAATGGTCGCTCGGCTTAAATCAGTGACGCTAGGAGAGCTACAGGGCAACGAATATCAGGTGCTGGAAGGGCTAAGCCCTGGCGATACGGTGATTACCTCTGGACTATTAAACCTGCGTGACGGGGTGCCGATTACGCAGCAGGAAGAAGGTGCCAGTGAAGGCGCTGGTGAAGGTGGGCCAGGTGGCGGTGCGGCTAGCGGCGGCGATGATGCGGCTACCGGAGGCGAAGGTTAAGTCATGTTTGTGAATTACTTCATTAAACGTCCGGTTTTTGCAACCGTCTGCGCGCTGATCATGCTGCTGATCGGCGCGGTCAGTATTCCGACGCTACCGATTGCCCAATACCCAGACATTAGCCCTACTCAAATCAACGTCACCGCGACCTATATTGGCGCAGACGCGGAAACCGTAGAGCGCGGCGTCACGACCGTCATTGAAAGGCAGATCAACGGCGTAGAGGGCATGCGATACATGACCTCTAACAGCAGCAACAACGGGGTCAGCAATATTGTTGTTACCTTTGATTCTTCTCGGGATAAAGACATTGCCGCTGTAGACGTGCAAAACCGCGTCTCGCTGGCTGAGCCTCAGCTGCCAGAAATTGTCCGGCAAACGGGTGTAACAGTTGCCAAACAAACCAGCAATATTTTGCTGGCGATGAGTCTGTTTACCGAAAATGATGAGTATGACGACATTTTCCTCAGCAACTACGCCGATTTATACATTGCGGACGCCTTGCGCCGAGTCGACGGTGTAGGCAACGTCACAATCTTTGGTGAGCGCACCTATGCCATGCGCATCTGGCTCAATCCGCAGCAGCTTGCGGCCCGTGGGCTCAGTGCTGACGACGTGGTTGGCGCGCTGCGAGAGCAAAACATTCAGGTAGGTGCGGGGCAAATTGGTCAGCCACCGTCACCAGAAGATCAGAACTTTCAGATTGACCTACGTGCCAACAGCCGACTGCAAACGCCAGAAGAATTCGACAACTTAGTTCTGCAGACCGGGGACAGCGGTCAGCTCATTCGGCTAAAAGACGTGGGCTATGCGGAGCTTGGGGCCGAGCGCTACAGCTCTTTCTTACGCTTTCGCGGCAACGATGCGGTGGGTCTAGGTATTTTTCAACTGCCGGGCAGCAACGCGCTTGAGGTCGCGGCGGGGGTCAAAGAAACCATGGCTGAGCTAGCTGTAGAGTTTCCGCCAGGGATGGAGTACGGCATTGGCTTTGACACAACAGAATATGTGCAGCAGTCACTGCTGAGCGTGCTGTGGACGCTGGTGCAGGCAATTGGCCTGGTCGTGCTGGTTATCTACATCTTTTTGCAAGACTGGCGGACGACGGTAATTCCGGCGGTGACCATTCCAGTATCGTTGATTGCGACGTTTGCCATTGTAAAGCTGTTTGGCTTTTCAATTAACAGTCTGACGCTGTTTGGGCTGACGCTGGCAACGGGTATGGTGGTCGATGACGCCATTGTGGTGGTCGAAGATATTAGCTCGAAAATTAACCAGCGGGGGCTAGAACCAGAAGAAGCGGCGATTACCTCGATGGGTGAGCTAACGGGCGCGGTGATTGCGACCTCGCTGGTGCTGATGGCGGTGTTTGTGCCAGTGGCTTTTTTCCCAGGAACTACGGGCGCACTGTACCGGCAGTTTGCGCTAACGATTGCCTTTGCGATCGCCCTTTCAACTTTTAACGCTCTCACCCTCACCCCCACCCTTTCCGGCCTGCTCTTACGACCTAGACAAGAGCCTACTGGCTGGCGCGCAAGGGTATTTACCCCGTTCAACAACTGGCTAGACTGGCTGCGCGATCGCTACGGCTATCTGCTCGAAAAGCTAGTGAACTTAAAGCTGGTCGTACTGGCTGGGTTTGTGGCCTCGCTGGTCATTACCGGCTGGCTCTATACCACCGTTCCGTCTGCCTTTTTGCCCGATGAAGACCAAGGCTATTTCATCACCCTCATCCAAGGCCCCGAAGGCGTCTCGATTAACTACACCAGCGACGTGATGGAGAAGGCTGAAGCGCTGCTGCTAGAGCAGCCCGAAGTGCGCGCGACCTTTGCGGTTGGCGGCTTTGGCTTTAGCGGCAACACGGCCAACAGCGGCGTTATTTTCACTACGCTCAACCCCTGGGGCGATCGCGAGGCCACGGCCTTCGACATTATTGAACGGGTTAGCGGCCCGCTGATGGCAACAACCGAAGCGCGAATGCTGCCCGTCAACCCTCCGGCTATTCAGGGTCTGAGCAGCTTTGGCGGCTTTGAGTTTCAGCTGCAAGACAGGCGCGGCAACGCAGAGCTAAACCAGCTGGTTAATAGCATGGGGGCAATTATGGGCGCAGCCAGTCAAAACCCTCAGCTCAGCTCGGTTTTTAGTACCTATGCTGCCAGCACGCCCCAAATTGCGATTGATGTTAACCGCGAGCAGGCCAAGTCGCTCAATGTCAATATCAACGACATTTTCAGCACGCTGCAAACCAACTTAGGATCAAGCTACGTCAACGACTTTAACCTGCAAGGCCGAACCTACCGGGTGTATGTGCAGGCAGACGAAAAGTTTCGCTCTACCCCGAATGATATCGACAAGCTGTATGTGCGATCGCAAACCGGTGATCTGGTCCCGATGGGCAACCTCATCTCCACCACAGACACCACTGGCGCACAGACCATTAACCACTACAATCTCTTTCGCTCAATTACTATCAACGGTCAGCCCGCAGAAGGCGTTAGCTCTGGCGCAGCCATTGAGGCGATGGAAGGCGTAGCCGATCAGGTCTTGCCCGCAGGCTTTGGCTATGAATGGTCGGGCACCGCGCTAGAAGAGATTGAAGGCGGCAACCAAGCGCCGATTATCTTTAGCTTGGGCATTGTGCTTGTCTTTTTAGTGCTGGCCGCGCAGTACGAAAGCTATGTAGACCCGGTGATTATTTTATTTGCGGTGCCGCTGGCGGTACTCGGTGCGCTTTTAGCTCAAACGCTGCGAGGCTTGCCCAACGATGTGTACTGCCAAATTGGACTGGTGATGCTAATTGGCCTAGCCAGCAAAAACTCAATTTTGATTGTAGAGTTTGCCAACCAGCTCCGCGAGCAGGGCCGCTCAATTATACAGGCCGCTTTAGAAGCCGCTCAGCAGAGAATGCGGCCCATTTTGATGACTGCAATCTCGACGCTGAGCAGTATTTTTCCGCTGGTGATTGCCTCTGGTGCAGGCGCGGGTAGCCGTCAGTCGTTAGGCACAGCTGTATTTGGCGGAATGCTGGTAGCTACGTTTTTGAGCCTGTTCGTGGTGCCCATTCTCTATATTGTAGTCAAGCAGCTAAGCGAGAGGAATCGACCCAGACCGAACGCACCTTACGCAACTGCTAATCAGGGGCAAAACACTGACGGTCGGCAAGTACAGTCTCCTTCGCTGCCCACAGGTGCTACGACGCAAGGCGAACACTAGAGCTGAGAGCTTAGGACTGCTTAGGATTGGATTTCAAGACTTAGAACTCTAGGAATTAGAACTCTAGGAATTAGAACTCTAGGACTTGGGATTCTAGGACTCGAAGCGGACGTTAAGCAGCTCAATAAAGTCTTCAGGAGAGCTGAGCTGCGTCAGATTAACAAAGGGCACAGGCTCATCGGGCGCAAACGTAAGAGAAAAGCTGTCAGGATCGTTAATGAAATCCTTCATCTCAGCGACGAATTCAGCGGGTAGGGCGTCATCACCAGTGCCTTCTTCTAGGCTAGCGATCAGTGACTGCTTGGCCTCGTCGACGGTGATGCCTTCGGCAGCGGCACCGGTTTCAATAATGCGCTCAAAAAACGAGTCGTCGTCATAGGTGATCTTGCCGTTTTGAAACGCTGCGCCAAGGAGCGAGAAGGGAAAGTTTGCGATCGCATCGTTGTCCAAGGTGACGTTTGCTAGATCTAAATTCATCTCAAACGTGCCCACGTCTTCAGCGCCCAGTTCAATCTTCTTGAGGCGAATCGTCTGCTCGTCTGCTTCGTATTCATACTCAGTGGCAAAGTCGCCAGACAGATCGCCCTCGTAGCCTAGCTCTGTTAGGTTAGCGCCATTTTCGTTCAGCGTCGCCAAATCGAGCGAGATGCCTTTTAGCGCAAAGTCGAGCCGGGTCGGGATATCATTCTTTCGATCAAAATCGTACAGCACAACTTCGTCTACCTTAATCGGGTCGGACGATCCCACGGGCGTAATCACCACGCCTTTGACCGTCGTACCGCGACCGATAAGCGACTGATCTACTTTTCGGTAGTCAATTTCGACATATTCGGCTACATCTGCGATCGCCTTGTCTACTTGCTTTGCCGCTATATGTGACGCCACCGCCTTGCCACCAAGGAAAAGCACAATCACGCTGCCAATGCCAACACCCGCTACAACCTTCTTATCCATAATTTTTTCTATACTGTGCCTTCAAGACTCAAACCTACACGAATCCAACTCTGATTTCCGCACAGAGTGGCTATCTTTACCGACTGTCTGCTTTAACGTGCCCAAACAAACCTTTTTTGATGAGTTATAAAGCTGTTGTCACTGGCATAATTTAAAGGCGAGCCCGTCAGCTCGCCAATCACAATCAATAGCGTAAAAAACAAAAAACGTAGCAACAAAAGAGCGTAAAAAAAGAAGAACGCAAAAATTAAAGAAGCGCAAAAAAAGAGAATCAAACATGCAAACCGTCCCAGTCCATCACGATAATCCGTTAGACCGACTGTTTATTTGGCTGTTCTCTCGCAAAATGGCCAAAGCAATCGGAACAGAGACGCCAATGAGTGGCTACGACGGCTTTGTCGATCTCTCTAAACAAATTATGCAGGGGCGCAGCGCCGATGAGCAGCAGGCCGCCGTGGCCCGCGTGTTGCAATCACTCGTACCGGCCCCTGTGCTGTGGCTAATCCGGACACTCTTTTCGCCAACGCGGCTGGTGTGTGTGCTCAATGCCTGGTTTGCGGCGCAAATGTTTGAGTGGCTAGTAGGGCCGTGCACGGTGGCTGATGCCGAGGTAGTTGGGACGGAGGGAGAAGTGCGATCGCAGCCCAGCGCCGTCCATATCGAGAAGTGTCGCTATTTAGACGAAAGTCAGTGTGTTGGCATGTGCGTCAACATGTGCAAGCTGCCGACTCAAGCCTTCTTCACCGAAAAATTTGGTATTCCGCTGACGATGGTGCCAAACTTCGACGACCTCAGCTGCGACATGATTTTCGGTCAGGTGCCGCCCAATCCCACAGACGATGAAGTGATGGAGCAGGGCTGTTTACAAGCGTGCCCTTCTGCCAACCTATCTAAATCGCCCTGTCATAAACTAAACAGCTAGCGGCGTCCTCCCAGACCTTTCAAAAACTCACTAAAATCAAGAGGGTCGCTATCTCTTTTACTATGACTGCTTCTAACGCACAGGAAAATCTTGCCCAGGCAGCGTCCGTCGACCCAGCCTGGAAAATCAACCTGCTTTACGATGGAGACTGCCCGCTTTGCCTGCGCGAGGTGAACTTTTTGCAGAAAAAAGATGCGGGGCGCAATATCGTCAAATTCACCGATATTGCCGATTTGAACTATCGCCCAGAAGAAAACGGTGACATCGACTTTGAAACGGCGATGGGCCGCATTCATGCGGTTCGCGCTGACGGTAGCGTGGTTAAAAATGTGGCCGTTTTCCAGGAAGTTTATGACGCACTGGGTATTGGCTGGCTGTACGCGCCAACCAAATGGCCCGTCATCGGCCCGGTGGTGAATAAGCTGTATGACCTGTGGGCCGATAAGCGCCTAGCGATGACCGGACGGCCTAATCTAAAAGCCGTTATAGCTGAGCGACAGGCAAAAATTGAGCAGATGGACGGGGGACGCTGCCGGGAGTAAGGAACAGGTAGTTTCGACTCCGCTCAACTACCGATTTAGAAAGAGAGCTGTAGACCCCCTGCAATTTCAACGCCGCCATCGTCAAATACGTTCTCTGCTCGCAGGTATGCGCCAGGTCCTTTAGCCTTGCCTGTTCCTACGCGCTGAGCAATGCGATCGCCTGCGTCATCTAGCACAAACTGATTGACCGCAAGCTCGACGGGCTCCCCGCTTTCAGCCGTTAGCATTTCAACGACTGGCTTGCCCCTTTCATCTAGCACTGGCTGCGTTTGGTAAACAGGAATGACACGGCCTGTCGCATCCACCTGATACGCATCGCGCTGCACTTCGCCAAACGGATGAAAGACTACTTCGGCTCTCATGCCGGTTTCAGAGCCACCAGCACTGCGGCCCAGCACGCTGTCTCTAAAAAACAGCTCTGCTCTTACCGTATTAGCCGCTGCCGTCCAGGGCGTATTGCCAAAGTTATACACACCGCCCAAGGCCAGCTCTCCTAGCACCGCCGAGAAATTAGGATAGGTATCTTTTTCAGTCACCAGTCCCTGCTCGCGGGAGAGTTCTCTCACGGATTGAGAAAGCAGCGTTTCCTCGGTGGTTGACGCTACTAGCGCTCTTAGCCCCAGCTCTACATCGCCAACTTCTCGGGTTTCTCGGTTGCTGACATTGATAGTAGTTGTGGCGCTAGTAGGGGTGAATGCAACGTTGGTGAGTTCTCCAGCTTCGTTGATCTCAAAAGTAGCTGTGCCGGTGGTCTGCTCTGTCGTTCCACTTTCTGTTCTAATGGTGTCTAAGCGCGATCTAGCGGATGAAAATGTCTCTTGGGTTCGCTGCTGAAGAAGAGAGTCGATAGCGTTAGTGGTGGTAGTGCGCGATAAGAGTACGCTGTCCGACTGGTTGCCAAAGCCACCGGTTAACGAACCGCCTAAATACAGCCCCCCAGCCCGCGTCGTTTGGATGTAGGCAGGCTGTCCGGCAGCTTCAACCGTGTTAAAAGGAGAGAGCAGATTGCCTAATCGGGCATCGGCCTCGGCAGCGATCGCAACATCCACGGTGGGTACTGGCTCACCACCAGCGACCTCAATGTACACTCCTTGAATGCCATTGAACTGATCTGTTGTTGCATTTGTAGCCGCAACCGTATCTTCTACAGCGTACACATCTGCGCTCTCTTGAACAAAGTTTTGAGGCTGCCGGTCGGCTGAGATGATTTTGAAGCCACCGTCAGCAATGACGTACCCTAGGGTGCCTGTCGTTACCGCATACGTTTGATTTAGCTGAAGGTTTTGACCGGGCTGCTGAGGAACCAGCGCATAGATCACTCGGGTGGCTTCGCCTGCGCTGAGTGCGATCGCTGACTGCGCGTAGCCGTCTTTGGTCCACTGGGGCACAAAGGCAAGCGTCCCATCCGTTCGTTCAATCAGCAAACCGCCCACGTTGTCCGTGTAGGCAGAGTCGCCACGGCCCACGCGCTGAGGATCGGGCGGGGCGATCGCAATTTCTTGGTCGGCGGGTAGCTCAAAAATACCATTCACAGCAGAGAGCTGTTCTCCGGGTAAAACTGCCGAGCCTGCCGGAACATAGCCAACCATCCGCCGATTGTTGAATAGGCCTGTCGGCACTAGCAAATTAGAATTTTCCTCACCTGCTTGCACTAGTCGGTTGCCCAGCACATCTTCAGCTAGGCGGTGAGTGCGGGTCAAATACTGCGTAACGCCTATCCTGCTGGTCACCCCAGCCTCATTGTCATCCACAAACGGATTGAAGCGCAGATTGCCAGTCAACAGTGTCGGCGGCGCACTAGGATTGCTGATGAGCGGCCTAAACTGACCCGTTGCACCCAGGCCGTCGCTGCCCAAACGCGCTTCACTCGTGCTGGCGTAGCGGCTATAGATTAACTGTTCGTCATTGGCGGTGCGCACACCCACCGCATGGCCTAACAGATTCGAGGAATTCTCGTCGTCAGCAATCTCAACTCGACCGCGCTCTCTAGCAAGCTCTACGTCTTCTACCACTATTTGCTGTTCGGTATCTACGCGCTCAGCTGTGCTGGTTATCTGGTCAATAAAAGGCGGCAGGTCTACACGCTCAGTTCGAGTGGTTACCGCGAGCGTCGGCGTTTCTCTAGTTGCGATCGCAGTCCCCTCGCCTGTGGGTGCCTGTACGTACTCCCCATCATCAAAGTCCAAATCGCCGCCTGCTTCTAGATCTTCAACAATAAATTCACCCACTTTGCCAGCCGTACTAAAGTCGCGGGCAAAGTAAATAGCTGACTGGCTAGGCGCAGCGCCGTTATTTCTGATATTTAGCACCCGCAGTTCAACCACATCATTCGCACCATAGGTCATAGATATCGACGCTTGCGATGGCAAAACTACATTTCCAGGGCCTATAGTGACACGCCCCCCTCTAACGTAGGCCGTCTGTGTGGTGCGGGTGCCGTCGCGTCTGATCACCGTCACCTGAATGCCCTCGCCGTAGGCATGAGCGCCAGGGACAAAGTTCAAGTCGAACGTGGTCGTAATCTGTAGAGACTCTCGCTGTAGGTCGTAGCGGTCGTTCCTGCCTTGAGCGTTGTTAACAATGCTATTAAAAGACTCTTCAATGTATGACACATCAGGTCGTATCTCGATGCTGTTGGGAGCCTGTCTTGTTCTATCAACGCTTACCGGCACTCGCTCGGTCGTTCTGGTGGGCAAGGTAGCAGGCAGCGGAATTCTTGAGTTGTTCCGCAGAGGTCCGGTACGAATGTCTCGGGCGTTGTTATTGACGCGCACTGAACCATCCTCATTACGGATAGGCACGTTAGGAGGATCTTGCGGAGGCGCTGTTTGAGCGATAGCTGAGGGTGCACTGACACCCATTCCACCTACGACTAAAAGCAGAGCCATCAATTCGACAGAAACAACAGAACCAATAATTTTAAACAAAGCGGTCGGTAGTGACGACAGGAAAGTCATTGCGGTACTCAATTGTGGTACTCAGTAGTTATAAAACTAAGTAAATGTATGGTTGTCTGAACGCGGGTTCCTATGCATAGACTTGATTTTTAAACCAGGGAACTTTTCTGGTTTCTCAGGAATTCTACCCATATTGGTTCAAGAACAACCACTCGTTTTCTGAGGAAGAAGCAAGATCTTTACACAGTCGATATCAAAAAGCCTGTAAAAACACAGTTGCAGCTTTAAGGACAAATATAGCTTTAAGAGCAAAACTGAACAAAGCTGTAAGGCTAGGTGCCTGTAAGCAACTTAGAACAGAAATAGGAGAGATCTACGCGTACGGCGATGATCGCAATCTAGTGATCGCGATCCAGTGATGGTAATCCAGTAAGTAGGTCAGGTCAATTAAGTATAAGACGGTCTAATTCATAATCGCCGTGAATGCTGCGGTCAATCATGCCATCGACAATGGCTTCGCTCAGTTCGTCTTCATATTCAAACTTGCGTCC
>Ga0209194_1000457_pt1 | contig 32966 bp, 35 predicted proteins | sample COGITO_mtgs_1004_FD_184787 | JGI IMG/M metagenome (GOLD analysis project Ga0209194, IMG submission 184787) | Pelagic marine microbial communities from North Sea - COGITO_mtgs_100413 (SPAdes) (version 2) | ecosystem: Environmental > Aquatic > Marine > Epipelagic ...
GTTTGGACTGAGTATGCTCAAGTGTAATTAACCTCGGTACAATAACTACTCAACATGTACTTAAAAGGGTTATAAAAGGTACTTAAAATGCGCCTAAAAGGTACTTAAACACACTTCTCTGCTGCCTCCATGATAGCGTTTCTTATGAAGCTTGTTTTTGACCGGTTTGTTTTTTTGCTCGCTGACTCTAAGGCCTCATACTCCCATTGATTGAATGGTAATCTAATAGCCTTAAAGTCTCTCTTTGCATTTTTGTCCAAGCTAGGTTGCGGCTCTACCTCATCGTCAGCTTTATTTATAAAGCTTTCGATTTTTTCTTCTATGCCATCCTCAGGCTTTTGTCTACGTTTTGGCATTAAAATAGTACCTCTGCAATATTCTTAACTTCATTCTTAGCATCAAGATTATTTGCCTCAATAACACCTTGACCTTCACTCATTGCATCTCTATATATTTTTCGATCTTTTATTTCGCTTGGTAATAACTTGATCCCTGGAAAATCTAGAAAGCACTGCCTTGCTTCTTCAACCTCTTTGACTTTTGGGTTTGTAGGAGCCATTACCAGTACGGCAGTTGGTACAAGAGTTTCATTGATATCCTGAGCTTCAGCAATAATTTCCCAAAGCTTTGGTAAAGTATCAAGATCAGGTTGGCTTGGTCTAAAGGGGATAATCAAAATATCAGCTGAGATCATACCTGTTCTTAATTCACGGCTATCTCGACCAGCCGCATCAACAATTACGTGTTCATAACGTTTACACAGATCTAATATCGTAGGATTGATATTATCGTACTTCTGAACACAATGAACTTTTGGCAATTCTGGATGCATTTCTGCTCTATCTTGAGCCCAACGAGAAGATGTTCCCTGTCGATCTGCATCGACTAATATGACATCATCTCCTTTGCTTGCATAGTATGCACAAAGATTTGTAGCGAGTGTGGATTTACCACAGCCACCTTTTTGACTACCAACGAGGAGGATCATTTTCTTTCTCCATGAGTACATTTTAGGCACTGAAAGTGTACACCAAATATATGTATTAGGGGTAGTTTATGTACTCTAAAGGTACAAGTAGCACCTCTTTGTTAAATTGTTAACCACACCTTACTTAAAGGATTTTTTCTTGATGAAGCCAACATAAGACGCTTCTGGCGAAGTGACACTTGCTGACTTGTTGCTTTTTTGCAGCCAATCATTCCATTCATCGTAATAAGCATATTTATCGATATTCTTGATGCCATATTTATCAAGAATCTTAATCACAATTGGCCATCTAAGAGTTAACTTTGAACCATCTGACTTTTTGGATACAGGCTTTCGAAGCTGATGCTCCCAAGACTCTCTCTTTTCGTTTTTCTTGATATCAAACCTAACTTTGCTAACTTTTACTCCTTGTCCTCTTTTATCCGGTTCAAACTTCACTGAAAAACCTGCACCGTGCAACCCTGGTAGCTCAGAGAAACACTCGAGATCAGTTCGATCATTAATTTCTTCAACAGCTGGCAATAAAACACGTCGCTTTAAGTCACCCCATTTTTCAAATTTTCCAGGCTCAACTTTTAATTTTGCTTTCAAGTCATCCAGTGTAATTGTGACATATGGGTGCTTTCTATTTGCATATTGCTCTAACAGCATATAGAGAGACACCGAATATTTTCCTCTCAAACCAATTAAAAAATGGGTACGAATACGAGAAAAGGACGTATCTTTAGACTGAATGAAATCTTCTAAAATTGCAGGAATTTGATATCTAATTCGATCATTTTCATAATTAACCTCGGCAAATGCTAGTAAATGCGTAAATCCCTCAGACTTTTCTCCAGATTTAAGAATGACTTTTATATCACCAAGATGCTCAATGTATTTCCATAGCGTTTTAGAATCTTTGTTGCCAGTTAAGTTTTTGAAAACGCTTACAACGTCACTACATTTCGCTTCATGAACTCTTTTTTCTCCAAATTCGTTTGATTCAAAAGCATTGTGTACTAGGTAAGCCCATAATTTTCTTTCGATTTCACGATATGGGCCATGAATAGTAACCTCCAAAGCATCATTCGGAATGCAAACAGTTGCTGAGTTATTGCTGTTGATTTCAGCCACCTTACCCGTTGTTAATTTCATTGAGCGAGCTCCATCTCTAAGAAGTAAGATACAAGCATAGCTTTAACTTATGACATCTGCAATTATTTTTGCTCATGTCATAAGTTTGCCCGGATTTGTCATAAGTCTGACATCTACTAATACTTCTTAAGTATGCTTTGTTAGTAGATGTGGATAACACTAATTTGAACCTGTGAACAATTCCTGAATTTGTCATAAGTTTGCCCGGATTTGTCATAAGTTTGCCCGGATTTGTCATAAGTTTGCCCGGATTTGTCATAAGTAGGGGGGTTAAAGCACTGTTTTTTATAAAGAATTTTCCCTGAACACTAAAGAACACTTATGAACATAAAAGAACACTTATAACGAGGTTGTGGATAAGTTAAGGTAATTGCAAAAAACAATATTCTTATGATATCAATCAACTAAAGGTAAGCTCTGATATGCCTTAGCTCGCTCAACTGTGGGGACATCTGCTTCGCTAAAGCTACGCAGACCGGTGGACTCCCTATGGACAAACCCTGCACAAAGAATCGTGCCTCATCTTTGCACACCGCTTGACCACAGGTGAGTCCCCCTTGACCGCCACAGTCACTTCGCAAAATCAATACAACAGGTTTTTTTTAAATTTTTTTTTAAGAAAGAATAGGGTTGTTAAAGGCTTAAATTAATGGCTATTTAATGCTTATAGCTAAATAAGGACGTGAAGGTATCGCCATGGAATTTAAATTAAACAGTAAGGGGGTAACATATTTTTTTAATTAAAACGTCTTAAAGAACCTTTTTTAGCCAAATATGACCATATTTTATTAGCTAAAGACATCAAAATATACGAAAGTCTTGATTTTGGAGCACTACACCAATAATTTTTAGTTGATACGTTCAACAGGTTTTGCTGCCTTTTTTTGCAGCACGGCTGTCGATTTTCTCTCTCGTTTGACAGCCACATATGTGCTTAAGGCCATCTCATCTTGCACTGTGACTGGCCAACTGTAGCGAATTTTGGCGAGACTGCCTGGCTTAAACAACACAAACACCCGTGGTGGCAGCGTAAAAATCGTATTCATGTGAATAAGTGGTTCTTCTTGTTGACCAATGCTTCGCTCGTCTTGCCAAGTCTCACCACCAAGATTACCTTCAACACTAGTCTTTTCAAGCTTTGATGTTGATTTTTGAACAGTGCCCGAGAGCAGGGAAGCAAGCTCTGCCGATTTAAAATCAGCGCCGCCGTAAATGGCCTTCACCTGCGAATTGACATTGATGCTTTGATACAAGTAATTTGGATTGACAGTTGCATCGTCAACATTGAGCAAATCATCTTGCGATTGATACGCCAATACAAAATTGACTCGTGATTGCACGGCTGTCGCTAAACTTTGTGCCAGCGTTTGTGAAGCCAAAAAACTCACCTCATCAATGATCATCGTCAAATGGTGTGATCGTGTATCCACAAGCCGTCTTGCTTCTTGCACGTACTCCATGATCATCAATTTTGTGGCTTGCTTGACGATGGTGTCATTCAAATCGCCTTGAATGTACACCACAGCGTTTTCACGCAAGGCTTTTTCAACGGAAAAACCGCCTTTTTTAGGGCACAGTGATTGAATTGCTGACCACTGATGCAACTCTGCCATAACGCGCTTGCAGTCATTGACCTCGTGTTTTTGCGAGGGGTCTTTTGAGGACGTTGCGCTGGCACTTAAAGCGTCAAAATAATGCAATAACCCTGGTATTTTTCGAGTGGTTGAAAAGGCTTTTTGCAAGTGCATGGTTTCTTGTGATTTATAAAAATCAGTGCCGGGATTGCCTGTGAGTTCAAGACCAAAGGCTAACTTGATCCTGGCAAAAGCATCACGCACAGAGCCACCCGTAAACGGCGACCACTGGCCAAAACCATTGTCATGCAATGTTACATAGTAAAACGGCCTGCCAACCGCCTGGCAAGCTTGAAACATAATCTGCGGCGCCCAGTGATCATGTTTGGGGTCGATGTACACCAAAGCATCATGACGACGAATAATTTGATCCATCAACACGCCAAGAATCACGCCTTTGCCGTATCTTGATGGCCCAATGATTTGCATGTTGACTTCATACCATGTGCTCATCGGGATCATGTCTGGTTGATTATGCTCATCAACTCCAATCACCAAGCCTTGCTCAGTGTAATGCTCACTTGGCGTAAAGATTTTGGCTTGGTAGTGGTTGATCTCATCTCGAATGTCATTGAGCGCATCAGTGCTGATATTTTGTCGATGAGATCGGCGCCATTCTGAAAGGGGAGGGCCGATGTATCGCATGACTGTAAATCGACAACCAAACGCCAGCATTGGCACCACTGTCATGTAAAGCCAATGCTCTGTGAGCAGTGCTTGTATAAACTCATTATTTTGTAAAATGGCTGTTGAGAATGAGGTGTTGTACACAGCCCCGTAAAGCAGTATTTGAAAAACAAACGCCATGAGCAGTGCAACACTGCCGGCTAAAATGCCTTTTCGAATCCAAATCGCAATGTACTGAAAAAATGTGGTGGTGGGGTGATCTTTAAGTGGCGTCATGCCGAACAGACAGCCTGCACTTAAACCTAACACAAGTAATCCAATAAACCCGTGTTGGTGAAAAATAACCAGTGCGTCATAACTCATCACAATCAATGGTTTTAATTGTTCAAATCCCATCATGAACCCTTTTTATTGTTATGAAAAATATCAAAATAAAATGACAACTTGCCACGCCAAAGCGCGACAAGCCGTCCGTCGAAGTTCAGTGACAAAAGCACTTCACTTACAGCTCGTACATTGTGAACAACCATGTGTGTGCCAAAGTGGCAACACAAGTTGCCACTTTGGTCAGTGGCTGATAAGAAAATTCCATCAGCCACTTGTCAACACACCACTAAAAAATGGTGTGTATTTGGTACATCCAACAATGTGCAATCCCTCCAAAAATTGCCAAAAATCTGCTAGCATGGATTTGTACTCGACCAAAAGTACCGTGCTTAAGGCTATCAACCTTAAGACTTACTCCGTTTGTACAAAAGGGGTATCAAACCCTTTTGTCGTTGTTGGCCCTCGTAAAAGGGCCAACAACGCCTGTTTGCTTTCACAATGTGCCTACAGCTTTCAAGACGTTGTGGTCAGTGCAATCACACTAAAACTCCACTCACAATGGGCTTCGACCGAATCGCCTCATTGTTTTTTACTCTACTCACCTTGCTCCCACCCCTGTGCTGACAAAGAATCACCAATGTGTACGCACGAGGGGCTTCCCACGTTATTGATTGATGTCGAATGACACCGCCACTCCCTCACTGTATTGACTAGGTTTACAACCTCAAAAATGCAGTAACGCACTTAATTTCAGCGGGCAAAGATTCCAAAAATCCTCGCTTACTCATCAATACAGCTTCCAGGTTCGATCAACGCTCACTGCAGGAGCGCCAATGGCTGTGTGCAAACTGACTAAGATGCCTCGTCTACCGAGACAATTACACGCTTGAGCTATACATCGATCTCACCAGGTTGCCCCAATGAGTACCAGCATGGCCAACTTTCATCTTCATGCCTCAGAGCAGTTTCTTGCTCTGCGTGAAGCCCACGTGCCTAGCATGCGTTCGACCCTTTCGAGCCGCCCGTATGGTGGATTTCCTGTGCAGGTCACCAACTTCATCAACCACAGGGTTGACGCTGTCACCAGCGCTCCCGTGTCCGTGTCGCCCAATCTCTACATGACTGTAGATCGAGTCGAACGAAGCATTGCAGCTTCGAGCGCTCGATAAGCCGGACGAGCCCAATTACGGGCATCCGGCTTTGACACTTGCTAGAGCGATGGGTGATAAGACCATCGCGCCTGGTTGAGCTGATCACTCAATCTTGCCATTTCATGGCAGCAAACAAACGGCTTGGGAGGGTGATAAAACCTCCCGTACAAACGAAATTGAAAGGTGGTTTTACGGCTCCCATCCATGCGCTGATTGCGCTTAGAAGCATTTGCACTGTCCAGAATAGGCAAGCGCTGCGCTTTTGAAAAGCCCGAAATACGCCCTGTGGGGCGTCGCTGCGCGGAATCTTTATATAGATCCAATGAATTTTTTTTAAATAAAAGGGTTTACATATCTTATTAGATGCAATGACTCAGTCAAAACAACATTACCTACAAATTTTTCATTTAAAACCATGACTTGAGTCTTTTTTAAGCCACCGTTGATCGGTGGAGATTAAGGTGAAATCGCGTTGCGATTTGTTTTTGATTTTTTAAAAAAAATACTGTAATGTAATTAAAAATTGTTAGAAGGATCTAACCATGACCAAGTTAAAAGCCATTATCGAGACCTCTTCCAGTAAAAATGGTCTCACCGTTAAACTCAATACTGAAACTGATGCGCTCTATAAAGAAGTCAAAACACTGCTTAAAAAAACTGATTGTAAAATGAATTTAAATGCGGTTTTGCAGCCTTTAATCAAAGATGTATTGACTGATGCCAAGCATCAGTTGCTTGAACTTGAACGTTTAAGACACACATCAGATGAAGAATTTGAGTCAAGTTCGTCCAAAAACCCTCATACTTCAGCAGTAAAAACAGGTGAATTTGAGTCAGCATAGTGACTGACTTAGCCGTGTATCGCTTTAAAACCACGACCATGCAACGCCTTCAGCAATATGCCGGTCGTGGCTATGTGTTGTACACCAGTGGTCGAGTGCATTACAGTAAAGCGCTTGCGCTTTGCACTAAATTTCAAACACTTTACACATATCAACTGAATCAAAATCAACGCGCCTACTGCCTTAAAAAAGGCCGATGTTGTACTCAATTTTTTATGTACCCTGAAAAAGATTCACCGTATTTTTTATGGTGGTTGCTATCCACAAAGGGTACTGGCGTTATTCATGAAAAAGAACAACTTAAAGGCGTGTTTGAGCCGAAAACTCGTTTGCAATGGTCAGATGATTACGAATTAGTGATGGTCAATAAAGAGGCCAAAAGCACACCAACTGTCACATGGCGCATGACCAAAAAAACTGTTGAATCCTGGCATTATCGTATTCGTAAATCCATTCGATCCAATAATATTGAAGTCGTTCAGCAAACGCTGTGGTCGCTCAATCGCAGTCCTGGCTTTAGTGAAATTCGGCAACAAGTCAAAGCGCTTCGCTTTGCAATTCAAAAAGAATGGGCGCGATCAAAAAATAAAAGTGAGGAACTTCCAGCCTTTAAAAAAACAATTTCATACGTTCGTTCGCCTGATACCACGCAGTATTATGTCAGTCATATTGCTCGACGACTGGCCCTTGGCGTCTGTCCATTTCCAAAAAAATCTTCACCTGCATTGATTGTCACGCCATAATATTTTTTACTGAATAATGATTATTCTCTTGATTAATCATATTTCCTACTGTATTTTATATTTAAAATATGGATGTATTTTATAAAATGGAATTGTATGATAATTTTAAAAAAAATAAACAAGAAACTGCTGTGTTATGCCCTGTTTTTGGTTTCATTCCCTTTGTCTGCAACACCTGTGTCTTTGACTCTTTCTTGCTTTCAAGCATCCTCACAAAAATATTCTATCAACGCCAATCTACTCAAAGCCATTGCCATTCAAGAGAGCAGTTTAAATCCAAACGCTGTGAATGCTCGAAGTGCCAATGATGAAGATCTAGGGCTCATGCAGATCAATTCTTTTTGGTTTGAATCATTACAATCCCATGGTATTACCCGTGCACAACTTTTTGAGCCTTGTGTGTCTATTGATGTTGGCGCTTGGGTTTTAGCGCAATCTATTCATATTTTTGGTGATAATTGGCACGCTGTTGGCGCGTACAATGCCGGCACTGCCATAAGTCTGACAGCACAAAAAAAGAGGGCAAATTATGCCAAAAGTGTGTATCGGCATTTTATTGCTTTGCATGATGGGTTGCGCCCATCAAACTCAAATCATGAAAAGACACGTTGATACTTTTGATGTACAACACAACTCTATGAGCGGTGAGTATGAAGTTTGTGATCCAGCGATTGGTGCTTGGAAATGTCAACAACCCACCACAAAAACAGTGCTCGCTGCAGTGAATCGACACTGCATTGAGCGTCACACTGATGCTGGTGTTTTTATGATTGAACCGGTGGCATCGATTTCATTTGGTCAAAACAATGCAGTCAATATTAAGGCTTACGATCGACAAAAATTAGGCCTGGCGGTACAGCCATTTCTTGAAAAACCGCTGGTGGTGATTGGCTTTTCAGATGGGCTTGGTTCAAGCGCTGCGAAAGAGGGGATTGCACAAAAACGTGCTCAGGTGGTTCGGGACGAACTGGTCAAACTTGGTTTTAAAAAAAACCAAGTGGTGACTGAAAGCGTGGGGGACAAGTGTCTTTCAACTGCTTTAAAAAATAATAGACGAGCTGTTATTTTTTCTATTTAGACACAGATATAAGGAAATACAATGTCTTTTCAATCGTTTAATCTGCCGAAAACAGCCCTACAACATTATGGTAAGTGCTTGACCACACTCTTGCTCATACTCTCACCCTTGGTATTAACGGCGGCGACCACAGGCGTTGAATTTGAAGCTGTGTACACCTTTGTGTATGACGCTGCCACTGGTTATTTGGGTCGGGCTATTGCCATTGCTGGTGGTTTGATTGGCCTTGGGGTTGGCGCTGCTACCGGGCGCCCAGTGGCCGCTATTATTGGCATTGTGCTGGCGATTTTTGGCGCTTTAGGGCCTGCCATTATTGACACTATTTTTGCAACTGCCACGGTGTAATTCATGAGTGAAAGCCATGATTTAATCCCAAGAACGCTTGATGATCCGCCGCTTATTTTTCTATGGGAAGTGGACACGGCGTGTATTTTTATCATCTGGTGTATTTTGGGCGCGGTGCTTGGTAATGTCGGCTTGTTGTTTGGTGTGACCATTGGTTTTATTTGTGCAAAAGCCTATACGCGCTTAAAAGATGAGGGTGGTCGACGACTGATTTGCAAGATTATGTATTGGTTTTTACCGTCATCGCATTTTATTTCAAAGCGACATCCATCTCATATACGAGAGCATTTTGGTCGGTGAGCATGCTACAAAAACATTATAAATCACATATTATCAACGAACAGTTTAAAACTAAAGTGTGGCTTAGCATCACGTTTGTCTTGTTAGTGTCTAATGCGTTGTTGGCCTATAAAGTGTTTTCAATATCAACAGATCAACAGACCATTATTCATCCGGTCAACATGAATTCACCTTATACCATTGATGGTGACATCGTTGATCCTGTGTACATACAGCATTTAGCGGAATCGTTTTTACACGCCACTTTTCAATACACGCCGGCCACTATTGAGTCGCAATTTGCTGAAGTGGCCAAGTATTTTCACCCGGCTATTTATGGGAAAAGAAAAGCCTCTTTTGATGCTCAAGCGCAATCGATCATTCGAAATGATGAGACCAGTGTCTTTTTTCCCATGAAAGTGCATGTGAAAAAATTATCAGCATTTGTCGAATTTGAAGTCACGCTTTATTTAGGCGGCAAAAAAGTCAAGCAAGACCTTCGAAAAATCGAGGTTGAATTTCGTCGCTCAGGCGGACGACTGTGGATTTATGACTCGTTTGATGTGATGTTTGATCCAGTCAAAAAAACCTATTTTAGAGTTGAACACAAGGATGCAGTATGAAATATCTAATCCTTATATCACTGTTGTTTAGTGCGGTTTGTCATGCCATGCCAACCCAAAAAATTGACGTTGGCAAAAATGACGCTTTGACAGCCACCATTTCAAAAGACCACTTTTCTAAAATATCAGTGGGCTTTGGCTATAAATTGACCTCCGTGCATGCTCAATCTGGCTATTTGTTAGTGACTGACAACCCCGAGCAAGGCTCAGCACTCATCAAACCCAAATCCATTGCACCTGCCACCTTTAATGTATTACTGGGCGATGATCATGGCAACATGTACACCATAAGTGTCAGCACTCAAGATGTTAAAGCCCAGCACATTATCATCGTGCCTGAGCAGCGTCAAAATGCGGTGCAAGGCTCACGCAAAGTCAAAGATAGCGCTTATCGCAACAGTACCAATGCTTTATTCAAAGCCATGTACACCAACACAGCGCAGCAGCAGCTGCATGTTCGTGAACACAATGAGGTGGTGCCGCTGTGGGTTGAAACCACCATTACGCTCAAAGCCTCGTATGAGGATCGAGGTAAAATTGGCCGGGTGTATGAGATTAAAAATGTGTCATCAGAGGACATGCGCTTTCATGAGCAAGAATTTTTACATTTTGGCCAGGACGTTATTGCGGTTGGCCTTGAATCAAACGCCATCGCGCCCAATCAAGTGACAACTTTGTATACGGTCAGCTTTGTTGGCGGTGATCGATGAGCGGCACGGCCAAACAAACACTCAAGCGTCAAATGATGTTAGGGATGGCGGGCATTGTGGCTTTTGTCGGTGTGCTGTTTTTTGGCATGTGGTTGACTGATCCCAATCGAGGTAAGCCAGATGCTAGAGAGATAGCGCGGTTAGAATCTGAGGAAGTGGTTAAAAATTACAAAGACAGTGCCTCAAGCTCTTTAACACCCCAAGATCAATGGATTGCCAAATCCGAAGAAGAGCTCTTAACCTATCAGCAAACCAACAAAGCCTTGAATGAGCGGGTGAAGGTGCTTGAAAGCAATTTACAACGTCTTTTAGATAAACCCTCGCACAGCGTCAACAAGCTTAATAAACCCGCTGATCCTTTTGCCACTGACAAGGCATTGTCCTTAGATCAAGCGCTACCATCGCCAGATGCAACAACACCTTTGCCGCCTGGTGGGCCGCAAATCTCATCATTTGGCTTTGATACACCTTCGCCAGCACCGCAGCCATTAGCACCTAAACCCCCAGCGTCGAAGCCGGCTGCACCACCGCCAAGTCTTGCAAGTCCAGCAGTCTCAAGTTCGAGCGTAACAGCTGAACAAGTGCCGGTGTTGCAAGAAGAAATGGAAGTGTTTTTGATCGGGGAGGCCTCAGCTGTTCGGCCTAAAAACGTTGATCATTATCTACCAGCCGGATCATTTGTCAAAGTGTCGTTATTATCGGGCGTTGACGCCACCACCGGCGGTGAATCCACACAAAACCCCCAGCCCATTTTAATGCGACTGATTGATCTTGGGGTACTGCCCAATTATTTCTCGTCGGACATTGTTGATTGTCATGCCACTGGCACGGTTCGAGGTGATATTTCAAGCGAGCGCGCCAAGATTCGATCAGAGTTTTTATCCTGTGTTTTAGACAACGGCGATGTGGCTGAAATCAAAATTAAAGGCTGGGTTAATGGCGAAGACGGCAAAGAAGGGTTTCGAGGTCGCCTGGTTGAAAAAAGCGGTGCCTTAATCGCCAGAAGCTTTGTCTCTGGCTTGTTCTCAGGGCTTGGCAATAGTCTGGCGTCGCAGTATCAAACAGTGTCGCAAAACGCGCTTGGCAGCGTCACCACCATGAATCCTGGTGATGCTGGTAAAGCAGGCTTAGCGCAAGGCTCATCCACCGCGCTTGATAAAATCGCTGATTATTACATGGCGCGCGCCAATGAAATTTTCCCCATCATTGAGGTGTCGAGCAATCGAATTGGGGAACTTGTTCTTCAGCAAGGCGTGGACTTTGGCGACAACATACAACAAGGAGTAAGGCCCCAATGAAAATAATCAGTCTTTGTGTCTTGCTGGTGCTTGGTGGTTGCTCCACTTTCAGTAATACCTATAACTGCGGGTTGATCCCACGAGCAGGCTGCACGCCTGTGTCAAGAGTGTATGAGCAAACCAGTGATGATGTTGAGGATTATCGTGAATCAACAGGTTCAAGCACGGTTGATACCCGGCAGACTGTGCACGTGAGCGCCACCCCAACATCAATGGATACCGTGCACGCCGGTGATCCGCTGTTATCAAAGCCTAAAGTCATGCGAGTGTTGTACAAAGGCTTTCAAAACGAAGAGGGTGATCTTGATACAGGTGGGTTTGTGTACTTGAAAATGAAGGAGTCCTCATGGCTTGTCGATCCGTAAAAAAGCGGGGCTTTGGTGCTCAATTAAAACTCGCCATACAAGATCTGCAGCGCTCTTTAAATCAAAAGGTTAAAAATGCGTTTGTTGATGACGAGCCGCCTGCGGCCAAAGCTCGCAAAAACGGTGGTCCACCAACGATCAAAGCCATGCTGGAGCTGTATGATCGCTATTCATTGGCCCAGCTGTTGCCCTATGAAAGCTTTGATGATGAAACCCAGCTTTTTTACAACACTGACACGGTGGGCTTTGTGTTGCTGGGCATGCCGGCCACAGGCTTGAGTGAAGGTGATTTGAATGTGTTAAATGGTCTTTTTTCCATGCAACACAAGCCCAACACCTCGATCCAAATCAGTTTGTACGGCAATCCTAACATCGAGCCGCAGCTGCAGCGCTGGTCAGAGTATTGTTCATTGCCTGAAGGCCATCCGTTTAAGCCAGTGATCGCCATGCTGGCCAAAAACAGGGTAGATTATTTAAAAACTGGCAAGTGGGCTTCACTGCAAAGTGGTGAGTCAATTGTGCTTCGAAAACTGCAATTAATGGTGTCTTATACCATTCAAGTGCCAGAAGGTATGACGCCGCTTGATCTAGCGCAAGATGATGTGGAGCAGCTGCAACGCACCAGGGCTTCATTTATCGCCATGCTCAAATCAACAGGCATCCCAACCCAGGCGCTTGATGCCACAGGTTTTATTCGAGTGATGAGCGGCATTTTAAACCCGAGCCATCAAGCACAACCAGTGCTTGAGTATGACGAACATCAACTTCTCAATGAGCAATGTGTTGACGCTGATACTATGGCCATGTGGGGCTCAGGGGCCTCATCATTAGTGCATCAAGACCAGGCTTTTTCGATATTGCCATTTCACGTGCGCCAGTTTCCACGGCAATGGCAAGGTCAACGCAATAAAGAGCTCTTAGGCTCGTTCACCAACAGTATTTTGCGCCTTGGCAGCCCTTTTTTGCTCACCATGGCGGTGAATGTGCCAGATCAAGTGTCTGAAAAATCCTATGTGTCGCAAAAAAAGCTTCGCGCCACCCAAATGTCGTCGTCTCAAATTTCAAAGTACGTGCCGCAATGGGCCGAGCGCAAACAAGACTGGGATTTTGCTGAACGCAACATTGATGCTGGCGATAAAATGCTGGAGTCTTTTTTTCAGATTATCATTTTGTGCCCAGAAGGCAGTGAAGAGCGCAACGAGCAAGCGCTCAAAAGTATTTACGATAACTTTGGTTGGATACTGTCAAGGTCCCGCTACACGCCGGTGCACAGCTTTTTAGGCGCCTTGCCCATGGGGTTGTGCGTGGATACGCAAAAGGCTTTAAAGTTTTTCGGGCATTATAAAAAACAACTGTCATCGTCTTGCACTAAATCCGCCCCTTGGATTGGGGAGAGCGTTGGCACAAAGACGCCTTTATTATTGTTGTTTGGTCGACTTGGCCAGATCAGTTACTTTGATAATTTTGACAATACGCAGGGCAACATGAATTTGTCCTGTTGCGCCACCTCTGGCAGCGGCAAGTCAGTGTTAGCGCAAGAACTTGTGCAGCGCATCTTAGCCGATCACGGTCTGGTGTTTATTATTGACGCAGGCCACAGCTATCGCAATATTAATGCATTGCTTGGCGGCACCTACATTGACTTTGGTGATCACGTGCCAAAACTCAACCCTTTTTCAACCATTCGAAGCGATGATCCAAAATGTATTAAAGAGCAATTGCCTTTGTTAAAACTGTTGTTTGAGCAAATGGCAAGTCCTGCCACCAAGCTCGATCAAGCCTATCGATCCACGCTTGAAATGGCGATTATGGGCGCTTGGCATGATAAAAAAGAAACCGCCTGCGTTGATGATGTCATTACCCATTTAAAGCACAATGTTGATGATCAAGGCATTGTTACACCTGAGGCGCAGTTTTTACACAAAGCTTTGTATTCGTATTCGTCTTTGGGTGTGTATGGTGATCATTTTAACGGGCAGTCCAACATTGATTTGAATAATAATTTTGTTGTTTTAGAACTTGATGCGCTCAATTCAACGCCTGATTTGCAATCAGTGGTGCTGCTTATTTTAATGATGCGCATCACCCAGGCCATGTATTTATCGGGCAATCGAACCCAGCGAAAAATGTGCATTATCGATGAAGCTTGGCGCTTATTGGGCAGTGGTAATGCAGGCGATTTTATTGCTGAGGGCTATCGAGTGGCTCGTAAACACGGTGGTTGTTTTATGACGATCACCCAAAAAATATCCGATTATTTTCAATCAGAAACGGCGAAAGCTGCTTACATGAATTCTGATTTTTCCATCTTTTTACGCCAAAAACCAGATGCGTTAGTGGAAGCTGAAAAAGCAGGTTACATGGATAATTCTGACGGGCGAATTCAATTGTTAAACACGCTTCGAACCGAGCGTGGTCGTTATTCTGAGTTGGCCATTAACAGCCCAACTGGTTGGAGTGTGCATCGATTGTACATTGACCCTTTTGCCGCCAAGCTGTTTTCAACCACCGCAGAAGATGTTGATACGATCATGAACTTCAAGCGCCAAGGGGTGCCTATTCACAAAGCTATTGAACGCATGCTGGAGGTATAGCCATGATCAAATACGCTCTTGTGTCTGCCTTTGGCGCCATTGTTGGTGTGCTGGCTTTCGTTGTTATTCAATCGGTATTTCTTGATCGCGAGCAGCCGAGCATTGGCGTGATTGATCTTAAAAAAATAGTGAAAGGGCACATCAACACCACAACGCAAGACCCGGCTATTGAGGTTGAGCGTGAAGCCAATCAGTTTTATCAACAGTTAAGCTATGCCATTGCGCAAGTGTCACTGGATCACAATGTGGTGATGGTGATAAAACCTGCGGTTGTGAGCACGGCCCCTGATTACACGGCAGCCGTGAAAGAGGTGCTGGTGTCGCTTGATCGTCAGTAATGCCCATGTCTGAACACAAGGCGCTTGACAAAGTTTGGCAAAGGCAACGATCAAGGCGCTGTATTGCGTACTGTGGCGCTTGTATTCTAGCACTGGTCGCGCTGTTGACGATGCTTCGACCCTTTGGCTTTATTGGCATTAATTGGACCGACAGTATTGCAGGGACTTTTTTTTGGGTGGACACCACAAGGCGCCCCACGCTTGGTGATATTGCCGCTTTTTACCCGCCAAAGGGCAATCGGTATGCTGATACGATTTGGTTTGGTAAATACATCGTGGGCGTGGCCGGTGATGAGGTGGTGTTTAAAGACCATCAAGTGTTTATTAATGGTCACGCCAAAGGCCGAGTGTTATTAACAGCGTCCAATGGTGACCCGCTTGAGCCTGCAACAGGCGGCGTCATTCCACCAGCGCATTTTTTTGTGTGGACGCCGCATTTTAAATCTTATGATTCGCGATACAAAGACATTGGACTGATTCATGAAAACGATATTTTTGGCAGGGTTGTGCCTGTCTTGTAATGCAGTGTTGGCGACTGACCTTGGCCAGCTTGGCACGACTTATCCAATCGCCGAAGACAATTTAATCACGGTGATTCAAGACTCAATTCAATCGCAAGCGAGCAGCGGTGAGCTTGCACAAAAACAACAACACTGGCGACAAAAAATGATCTCAAGTGCCAATCGACCCAGTGGTAACACACTAGCACAAGCCGTTGAATACCGATCATTTTCAATTGATCCAACATACACTTTGCCCGAGGATCTGCATGATCATCTTGGCCGTGTTGTGTACCCCAAAGGCACGCGTTTTAATCCGTTGGACATTAAACCGCTGACAGAAACACTGTGTTTTATTGATGCCACCAAGCCCTTGCAAGTGCAATGGATCAAACGCCATTGCAATGAAGGTGCTCAGTTTAAGCGTATTGTCGTGAATGGCGCTGTGGCGAAGACCCGCAAAGCTTTAAAAACCAGAGTGTATTTTGATCAGCACCAAGTGTTAGCTCAGTTTTTTCACCTGCAAGCGGTGCCGGCAGTGGTGCGCCAATCTGGGGGGCTTTTGCATGTTGAAGAATTTGCCCCTTAAAATCATCATGATTTTTGTCAGTGCGTTGCTGAGTCAACCAAGTTTGAGTGTTGATGGTTGCCCTGGTCGTTTGTTAAACCCCGCCACTGATGTGTGTTGGCAGTGTCTGTTTCCGATCATCATCGGCGGCATTCCTTTGACCGCGCCTGGTCAAGTGTCCAATGGTGATCCCATACCGCCGCCGATTTGCGCCTGTCCTGCGCCGCCACCTGTTTTTATACGCCCTGGTATTGGGGTGAGTTTTTGGGAGCCTGCTCGGATTTCTGAAGTGGTCAGACAACCCATGTGTTCGCCAACACTTGGTGGTGTGCAATTAGGCGCGATGCCAGTGCCACGAGGTACACACAATCAAGGCGATGATGACACTGGCAACGCCTTTTATCATGTGCACTGGTTTGATTATCCGATTTTAGAGTGGGTGGGTGAGCTGTTATCAGATGTGTTGTGTCCATCCAGTGGTGAGTTTAATGCGCTGTACATGACAGAGCTTGATCCTGTTTGGGACAGTGATGCGTTGAGCTTTTTGATTAATCCAGAAGCTGCTTTGTTTGCGAATGCCTCAGCGCAAGCGCTGTGCGCCGCTGATGCTGTGAAAGCGGCCACCACGCAGTTTGGCTTTGATGCATTGTTTTGGTGTTCTGGCTCGCAAGGCTCGCTCTACCCTTTATCGGGCAGTCATGCTAATCATATTGGCGGTGTTGACAGTGCGCTTGCTTTAACGCACACCATGGCTTTTAAATTGCACCGCCAGCTGATCGAATGGGACACATCTTCGCCAGCGGCGATGTGTGGTCCTGTGCCTCAGCCACTGCTTCGAAAAAATCAATACAAGGCCCACATTGTCTACCCCATTCCTTGGGTGGCCAATGCGCATGGCTTTGGCGCGCAAAGCGCCATTTGGGGCGCTGGTCGAGAGTTTCCCTACGTTGGCGAAGATTTTTCATATCTGATTTGGAGAAAAAAAGCATGCTGCGCATTGTAGGGGTGATGGTGTGTATGCTCACATCAACACTGGTCCAGTCTGAGCCACTCGATGCTGTGGCATCACAACACAGTAAAGCGCTGTCATCTGCTGTTAATGTCAAAGCTTCACAGCGTCAAGCCAACACGCTTTTAGATGATGCTCAAAGACGTCGCACCAGTGCGCCCTTTAAAGCTGAACTTCAAAAAGCCCGGCAAGAGGCGATTCAAACACACAGTGCGCCTGGTGGGCATTTTTATGATGTGCAGTCGCTTCGCATGAACCCATCATTGACCTTTCAAGAGGCTGCCAAATTATCGCCTCAATCTGAGCCAACGCCTTGGACTGGGGCGCCGCTTATTTTTATCTCGTTTTCAATGCCAACAGCGCTGATTCAAGCATATCTACAAGAAGCGCAAATAACTCAGGCACAAGTGGTCGTGCGAGGGGCCATTGACAATGATTTAAAAAAAACCATTTCCACCATGCAAGCGTTGGTCGCGGATTTTAATGTGGGCAATGTGTTTATTGATCCAACCTTGTTTGAGCGCTTTAACATTACGGCTGTGCCGGCGTTTGTGCTTGTCATGGATGAGCTTGAGCCGTGTGACACCACCTGTAAAGCGCCGCCTCATGCTAAAGCGTACGGCAGCACGACTCTTGTGTATTTTTTAGAAACGCTGACAAGGCTTGGCACGCCTGACGAAATAGACAGAGCCACACAGTTATTAGGACGTTATCAAGAAGGAACTTGATCCATGAGTACTATTATTCCAATAATATTACACATCGCAAGCATTGGAAGTTTGATGTTGAGTACAAGCGCTTTTGCTATGTCTGTTGAAGATGCCAGGCAACGCGCTACTCACATCACCCAAGATCAAGCGCAAGCCATGTCCCAAAGGGTTGAGCAGGCGGATGTCACTTCAATGCCTGGTTATCAAGAAGCGGCGCAAGCGCGGCTTCTTGATAACCAGGCGTTAGAGCAAGCCACGCCTACGGCGGCCAACACCAGTCCAGCGGCGCAGCTGTTGTATCAACGAGCTGAACAACCTGATCATGGCATCTCACCAACGCAGCGAGCGGCATTACAAGCCACTGACAATGCCGTTGTTGAGCAAGCACAAGCGAATGCCACCGTCTCTGGTGAGTGTGTCAGCATGGCCCAATCGAGCAATCAACACCTTGACATTCAGACCATGCTTGATTGTCAAAGCCGAGCCCAGCGCATTCAAAGTCGGCCTGTGAACAGCGCTGCATCTATCGGCGTCTCACAAGACGCCGTGCCAAGTATTGACGCTGTCACCAGTCAGTTTTCAGTGTTTGGCGGCACTGCGCAGCGCTGCACTGTTGAAATTTTTGGTATTGACAATTGTTGCAGTGCCACTCGATCAGCGTTCACTGTGTGCAGCGAAGAAGAAGACAAGTTGGTGGTGTCTCGCGAGCAAGAATACACGCATTATGTTGGGTCTCATTGCAGCCGGCGCCGCCTTGGGGTGTGCTTAAGGCGCACTCATACTTATTGCACCTTTACCTCAAAGCTGTCACGTATTGTCATGCAACAAGCCATGGGGCAACTCAATCAGTCTTTTGGGGATTCTGCCACAACGCAGTGTGATGGTTTAACCCCTTCGCAAATGGCGCAGGTGGACATGAGCCAGTTTGATCTTTCTGAATACCATCAAGATGTGAGCGAGCACATTTACGCGCCGTCCACCTTTAATCAAGAGCGCATTGTTGATCATGCGCTTGAGTCGTTGGTGCAAAGTCGGAGCCCTCAATGAAAATCGGATGCATAGTTGTATTGTTGTGTAGCGCCTACATGAGTGTTGCGTCGGCATCAAGCTTTTATCATGACGACCCAAAGGGGTGGTATTGGTATGATGATCGCGAGTCACAAAAGCCAAAGACATCGCCAAAGCCCACAGCAAAAGAGGTGATTGCGCAGCAAAAAGCGCGTTATGACGAGGCTTTAGCAGCAGCGGTGGTGAATCCAACGCCTGACAATATCAAAGCCTATTTCACTATTTCAAAAATCATTAATGAGCAGGCCAGTACCTTTTCAAAGCGCTTTAAAACAAGCTTATGGCAAAACCCACAATTTGATCGAGCTGTGACGCACAAGCCCTCAAGTGGTCAAGCTATTGTAACGTTCAATCAAGAAAAACAAGACACTAAAAACGAGACGCTCTCTCACATCGCCACGCGCAAAGGCATCTTGTATTTTTTTAGAAGCGATTGCCAGTACTGTCATCAATTTGCGCCAATTTTGCAAAAATTTGCCAAAACCTATCAGTTCACCGTGATCCCTGTGACATTGGATGGTCAAGGCTCAGCCAACTTTCCAAACCCGAAAACAAGTCATCACCTGGCTTCAAAATTAAACGTCAGCGCCGTGCCTGCGACTTTTTTAGTGGATCCACGCTCCAATCAGGTGACCACCATTGGCTATGGCTTTAGTGACTGGACTGAGTTTGGCGATAAGGTGGTGTTTTCTGATGCGCAAACCGAGCAACTCCAACCATGAGGTTCAGGATGAACGTTCTCATCATTGTTTGTATCGGCGCTTTTTTGAGCGCAAGTCCAGTGTTGGCTGACACATCAAGCCAAATGACCTCCTGGTTTGATGCCATGGAGTATGCCAATGTCACAGCCCCTGGTGTCATGCAAGGGCAGTCGGCTCATTATGCAACGCTTGGCGGCCTCTCAACCCGAGCGCCAATAACCCAGCCTTTTCAATTTGCTGAAGTGCAAACGCCTCGATGGTCGGCTGGGTGTGGTGGCATTGATTTGTATGCTGGTGGCTTTAGCATGATTAATGCTGATCAATTTATTGAAAACCTTGAAGCCATTGGTCAAAACGCTTCGTCTTTGGCGTTTATGCTCGGCATCCAAGTGGTCTCACCACAGCTTTCAGGTCAAATTGAATACATTAATTCAATTTCGCAAAAGCTGAACGCTGTGAACATGGATTCTTGCCAAGCCGCCACAGAGCTTGTTGGTGGCACGCTTGATTATTTTGGCGCGGTTGAAGGCAATTGTACTGTCAAACGCATGAATGAGTTTGGCGAGGATTGGCCTACAGCCAACAATGCGTGTAAAACCGGCGGGCAAGTCAAAGCCACTGAAAATACCGGTGATAATTCGAATACGGTGACTTTTACCAAGGGTAATTTAACCTGGTTTGTCTTAATGCAAGACCCGTTTTTTTCAACCGACCTTGAATTTGCCGAAGTCATCATGAACCTGTTAGGCACGGTCATTATCACCGACACCAGCACGGATGATGAAAGCCCAAGAAATATTCGAGTGCTTGATCCTGCTTTAAATCAAAATGGCCACACAACCCAGCGCGGCGCCAATATTATTAATGCTATGTTACTTGGCACTGATATGCAAAGTGAGCTTCGCTATTTTCGGTGCAATGATCGAGTGGCCAGTCAAAACGGTTGCATTGATGTATCACATGATCTGCAAACTGTGACGCCAAATTGGGTTGGGCTCAAAGGGCGAGTGCGTGAGCAAATGATTGATATTATTTCTCGCATTTATCAAGATCAGCCTCTGACTGATGTGCAATCAGGCATGATCACGACCACTCAAATTCCGCTGTACAATTATTTAGTGTCGGTGGCCGCGTATTTTCCAGAAGGCGCTTTTGACACTTCAAATGTCACCAATGAATTTGTTGATCTTGTGGCGCAAGATGTCATGTATCGAAATTTACAAGGTGTGATTGAAGGCTCTCGCCATGCGCTGAGTTTATTGCCGAATAATTTGGGTCAATCACAAGAAGTGCAATCGCTTCGAGTTCAAATTGAAAAGGTACTCGATGGCGTGTCCCAGCTTAAAAATCAAAACGAAATGCAAGCCACTGATTTTGTCGAGATGCACACTCGAATACAAGTCTATGAAAAAGCCGTGATGTCGCGCCTTGGGACTGGTTTAGTCCAATCCGTGAATTGGGGGCAATAAAACATGTGGGAGTTACACACCTACGCAGGCGGTGATTTTTTACGAATGATCTTCAATGGTATTGCCGCCATTTTTGGTAATGACAGTTACAGTCAAGCGGTAGCAGCATCCGCTATTTTAGGTTTAATGTCAGTGCTGATCAGCGCGGCTTTTCGCCGAGGTGAGCTCAATATTCAGTGGTTAATCGCTGTTGTCATGCTGTATCAAGCCGCCTTGGTGCCAAAAACTGACATTCAAATTATTGATCATGTGATCACCAACGACAGTGCGACTGTTGCGAATATCCCCGTGGGTATTGCGGCGCCTGCGACCATTTTAAGTGCGTTTTCGTATTGGTCAACACAGGCCATGGAAACTGTGTTTTCCATGCCAAATGAATTGCAATACACCGACAGCGGTATGTTGTTTGCCAACACGCTGGTGGAAGCGGCCAGTGATTTTCAAATCTCATCACCAAGGATTGCAACGAACTTTTACAATTTTTGGCGAAGCTGCGCTTATTACGATCTTTTATTGAATTTGTACTCAATGCAAGAGTTGGCCCAAGAGACTGACTTGTTAGGCTTTTTTGCCAGTCGCTCCTCAGTCACGCGCCGCTTTGTCTATCAAGACGTTGCTGGCACCAATTCGCTGTTAATCTGTCGTGAGGGCATGGCCGCGCAAATGACCACCGATTTTACTCAAGAAGTCGACAATGCGCTTCGATTGCACGGCTCAAGGTTAGCGCTCAACCGGGGCAATACCGCTGACGTCATCACGCAATATGCAGCGTCAATGCCAATTGCTTTTAATTACATGACAAACCTTTCACAAACCAGTGCTCAGATTATCGGCCAAAACACGCTGGCCAATTCTTTTAAGAGGGGATTAAGTACGTTTGCCTCTGAGATCGATGCCTCAGCTGCGGTGCAAGATTTTGCGTTGGCCAAAGCCGAAGAAGAGCGCCAGACGACATTTACCATCATGGGCAAGCTGGCTCATCGATTTTTGCCTATTTTACAGCATCTTTTTGAAGCTTTTATCTATGCAGTGTCGCCCATTGTCTTGTTGCTGGCTATGACGCCTTTGGTGGGTAAAGTTATCCTCGGGTATTTGAAAATGCTGTTTTGGATTAACCTTTGGCCACCGTTGTTTGCTGTTTTACATTTTGCGACCACCTATTACAGCGCTCGCGCCGGTGAGGCGGCCATGATGCAAGGGAGCAGCGATGTTGATCCGGGGCTCTCGATGTTGACCTACACAGGTTTAGGTCAAGTCATGGGCCAATACTCAGCGATCGCAGGGTACTTGTCAGTGAGCATCCCCATGATTGCGTGGATGATGGTGTCCATGTCAGGCGCCATGATGGCAGGTCTTGCAGGACGATTTTTACAAGGCTATGAAACACCCGTATCAAGCGCGGCTGATGACGCTTCAAGTGGCAACTTGTCCATTGGCAATAACTCGTACATGAATAATAAAGCCTTTTCCGCCAACACCTCGCCCATGCTTGATGCGGGCATTGCCAGTGAACGAACCACGCAAGGCAGCCTAGTGCAATACGATGATCGCGGCGCCACGATTCAACAAGTGCAAAATTCAAGTGGCATTGATGTAGATTTTGTTGATTCAATGCGCCAAACCGCGCAAAAAAGCAGTGAAACAGCCGAACAACACATGCAAGAAGCCTCCACCAATCGTGCCACAACCAGCTTGCAAAGCTTACGAGAAGCTACCGCTGTGACAGCGCAGATGTCAAATTCCCAAGGCTATTCAAATTCGTACGAAAACGATGGCGGCGTCACTGAAACCATGGCAACCAGTGACGTTGAGAGCGAATTAGAACGTTGGGCCCAATCTCGTGGTGTTGATAATATTGAACAGCACAAAAAAGACATCATCGCGAGTATTTTTGGCGGTGCGAACGCTGGTGGTGGTGTTGCCAAGCTTGGCATGAGCGCTCAATACAGTGAAAGCTCGTCATCAACTGAGAGTCAATCTGAATCACAGCGACTGGCTCAAGAATTTAGCGAGTCAACGGAATTTGCAGCGCTCACCAATACTTATGCCAAAAACACGTTTGAACAAGCCAGTCAGTATAAAGGCAGTCTTGATCAATCCACGACTGAGTCTTTAAATCGCACCATCGACAATCAAAATCAAAGCATGCAATCGTATTCCAATGCCTTTTCAAAATCACAAAGAGCCAGTGAGCAATTGCAATCGGCAACCGAGGCGTCAACGATCATCAAAACTAATGGTAGCGCAGCTTTTGTTGACGCAATACTGCAAGACATGGATGTGAAAGAGGCTGATCAATTAATGCTTAATGCGCAAAGAGCAGATTCAATTGGCCAAGATGCAAGAGCCAAGGTAAGTGGCTTTATTAATAGTGTTTCAAACAATATCCAGTCACCCAATGAAAAAAGTCTGAGTGATTTAAATGCCAGTTCAGATCTTGGGCCAGAGTATTTTAAGCTCTTTGAGAGTTCTTCAAATGTTGGCGCGCAGATTGAATCTGATGGGTCCTATTCGTTACCAGGTCGAGTAGATGTTGAAAGCGCTCAAGACATTGAGCGCAAAATGATGAACATTGAAGCCAATAATCGACAGCGAACGCAACTTATCACGGATACAGTGACTGACCAATGATTATTTATCACTACATACTGGCGCTTGTATTTTGTCTTATGGCAACAGTGCTTCATGCACATGAGATCAGAACGGCAACGCCTTTTAAAGATCAACTACGGTTGAACACAGATTTTACCATGTATCACACGAAAACAGCCTATATAGATGCACAAACGCTGTTTTCTAAGTGTCAATACAAAGACAAGTTAGATGCCGGTATTTGTCTTGGTTATTTGGCGGGAGCTTATGACGTTTTGTATTCAACCGGGCATACATCTCGGGCACCGCTTTTTTGCTTGCCCCAAAAAGAAACGGTCAAAATTACGTGGTGGCGAGATGCTTATGTGGCCTACTACACTCATCTTCAACAACAATCAGCCACGCCTGATGTTAAGGCGGCCTACTTATTTGAGACAATACTGACAAGAGGTCTCAAGTGTAAGGGCAATTCACCAGAACCGATGACAACACACTATATTGCTCCAACTGAATTTATCACCCTTGAATCCAGCACTCACAGTTATATGAAAATCAACACATTGAAGATGTATTGTACAAGTGAAAAAAAAGAGGATTTAAGTTTTTGCCATGGTGTTTTGTCAGGTATCTACGACGTTTTATATTCACATCACCACCCCAAACGATACAAGATGATTTGCACGCCAAATGATGCCCCTTTACCTATCGAGCAGTTGCGGGCAGTGTTTCTCAATGAAGCTCAAAAATTCACCAATATTGCATTTTTAAAAGGTGTTCGAGCCGCTCGAATCGTTGAAGTCGCACTTCGAAAAGACCATCCTTGTGATTAGTGATTGACATTTAAGCGTTTGATTTGTATGGTTCTATTTTTACAATAGACTGCAAATGTCCATTTTTTATAGGCACGAAGAGCATGGATTATAAAGTTATATTTGATGAACCGATGCAGACGCTGTCTGGTGCGCAAATTAGTCATATTTTGGCGCATTGTGACTTTGAGGTACATCTTATTTTAGTGGCTGAAAAAGTGGAGGGCAGTCGTGAGCCTTGGTATAACTTGTATTATTCTGGCAATGGCAAAAAAGCCGTGATCGTCACACAGCATGGTGCAAGAAAAAAATATTCAAATCTTAAAAATGCCATCGACTGGGGTCGAAAAGTCGGCTTTCATAAAAGCGCTTGTTTTATTGATTACGAGACAGCGTACGCTGATGCTATCCCTTCTTAAAAAAAATATTAAAAAATATATTGTATTGATTGTGGCGAGTGACGTCGGGTGTCAAGCGGTACTCACTTGTGGTCAAGCGGTGTGCAAAGCGAGGCACGAGTTTTGTGCAGGGTTTGTCCATGAGTAGTACTGCGGTCTTCGAAGCTTCAGCGCAGAAGATGTCCCCGACGTTGAGCGAGCATCGACACCGGCACTGAAGAGCATAATGTGATCTTTATTATTTGTCCCCGCAGCTTTTATTCGTAGCCACAGCGCCCTTCAAATCAGCGTATTTTTTTATTTTAAGAGCAGCTTATCCCATAAAAAAAGAGTTATAAAACAGCAATTATCTCTTTCATCAACGCTGTTTCCTGATACTCTCAATGGAGCAATACGGTCTCGTTATCGTCGTTGTAATCTGGTGCCCAGTAGGGCTTTACGTAGACAAGCATTTTTGGCTTGTCTACGACAGGTCAAAGTGCGCCTTTTTTAGGGATGCAAAACATGATGGATTTACTCAAACAAATAGATGTGAATACTTTAACAGTCGACGAGACAAAAGCGCTGTATGCACTTGCCTGTAGCGCTGCAACTCTTGAGACACAAAGACTCAAAGCTTCATTTATGTTGAGTACTGACGCTGCAAAGGCACTGGCGCTGGCGAAATATCGGTGTTGTGAAAGAGAAGTTTTTGGTGTCTTTTTTTTAAACACAGCACATCAATTCTTAGGGTGCGAAGATCTTTTCTTTGGCACTATTGATGCAGCTATGGTGTATCCAAGAGAGGTGGTCAAAATGGCTCTGCAATACAATGCCGCTGCTGTTATATTATTTCATAACCATCCTTCATGGAATACGACGCCGTCAAATCCTGACCAGCTCATAACCAAAAAGTTGCGTGATGCTCTTGGTGTTGTTGATATTCGAGTATTAGATCATCTTGTTGTTGGTGGGAATTCTTGCTCATCGTTTGCAGAGCTCGGTTTACTCTAGCTGGCATTTTGTTGAGTGTGAGACGCCATTCATAACGGTGTCTTACGCTTCATTGAGTTCAGCATCTTTGCTGAACTCAATGGTTTTTATTAAAAATAAACTCTTTTTTTGTCATTGTATAATGAGACATTTTGTCCTATTATAAACGTTCATTATATTTATATTGAACAACAAGGACTTTGAATATATGAATACACCTGTCATGTACAATGCTTTTGACACAATACCGCAAGCGTGTTTTCAACCATTAGCGCAGTGGACGCCGCCAAGCGGTGATGACGTGCGCTCAACTTTACGACGAGCCAACTTAACTGCTGAAGACTTTGCCAGAATCATCGGTGTTGATGGGCGAACTGTGCGGCGCTGGACCTGTGATGAAATTGTTATACCCTACGCCTCTTGGTGTTTACTAGCGCTAGAAGCTGGTAGCTTTAAATTTTGGGGTAAAGGCAATACTCTTTTAAAATAAGTGATTGGGTGATGGTACTACAGAGCATCATCATAAATAACTTTTTAATTTTGAGTCCACTCATGGCAATATCAACAGAAAAAATGAATGTTGACCACAATAATCGAACGCTCGGTCGGTGCTGGGTTGCTGTTCGCGATGAGCACGTTGTGTCTTTATTGCCGATGGTCACTCATCGATCGCTTGATCTTGATCGCGATCAATTTCGAGAGCAAGCCAAGGCTTTGTTATCAACACTAGGCGAGGTCATGACCGGTGAGCTTGTGGTCATCAATGGCGTTAAGTATTTTCAAAAGCGACTCACTCATATTAACAGGGGTAAAAGCCCAAGAAAGCCAGCAATATATGCCATTGCGCCGTGGATGCTGTCGGGTTTAACATAAAAACAAGAGCAGGGCGAAAACCCATGCTCTTGGTACTCTATTCAAAGATTGAACACAGTATTAAGCCACTTCGCTGAGATTGTCTTCTGACAATCCAGCTGCTTCTGCAATGTAGCGATGTGCTTTACTTGCAGCCGCAGCAGCTTTAAATAAAAAAGACGTGTCGCTCTTAAAGTGTCGTAGCCAGCTCTCAAGATAACTGACATGTTGCTCATGCTGTCCTTCAATATTGAGCTCTGCACATATAAAAGCAGAACCAAGTTCAGCAATTAACTCTTCAAAAGCGTAAGCATCCTTATGACGATTGAACGATAACTGCTGCTCGTCAAATCGATTAAGCCTTTTCTGATGCCCTGTGGAATGAACAATCTCATGTGCAAGGGTTGCGATATAGCCCTCTCCAGAGATGAAACTCGTTGGCATTTTGATTACATCAAGGGCCGGCGAGTAAAAGGCTGATGGGCCTCCTGTTCGAATGATAACACCAGTGTTATCGCAATAAGCCTGGAGTAAAGCATCAGAACTGTCATCTAATAGTGTACATGGGTTAACATCTGGTAATGGTTCTTCATTGCCAGATGTCAGATCCACTCCGTCAACTTGCTCTATGTTAAAAAGAGAGTAGACCTTTTGAAAAGAAAACCATTGATCTTCTTTCGTCGAGTTCTGCTCCTTTTCAACTGTCGACATACCAACATAAATACAGCGTGTTGATGTTTCGCCTTTTCTCACTGAACCACCCAATGCTTGCGCTTGCTTAAACGTTAACCACGCATTGGATGAATAGCCCTTCATAATGGCCTCGCTCCAAAGAATCAGCGTATTAATACCGCTGTAACTTCGCTTTGAAGCAAAATTGAAAGGCAGGCAATTGTTTGTAGAGCTGACTTGCCAAGGGCATCGCCATGGAAGAATGCCGTCACTTTCAATTTGCTTTACAATTGAATTCGTCACGGTTTCTTGAATACTCAGTCTCGTCTTTTTCATGTTCGTACCCCTATTAAAGTTGAGGTGCACTTTGACCAGTCAGAGACTAGCCAAAATGCTAGTCTCTATAAAGCCCATTACTGGGCACCTGATCTGTAAACTTGAAAGTAAAGCTTACATCAACAGTATACTTAATTTTGAGTTGAGACGCTGGCGCTAACATCAAAAGTTAAAAGACCGATAATATTCATGGTTGGAAAGATATATTGAGAAATACCGCGCAAAGAAGTTTCGTTACTAAAAGAGAAAAATATGTACAATTGTAGAATTTACCAATGAGCATAGGATTAATGCAAACTTCCATATTAATTCTGTTGGTGATTTGCAAGGTGAAAATGGAGTACCCGATACACATTGGGCTAAGTTCGAAAAATTTGCAGGTGTCGCACTTGGATTGTTAACGGTGCCTGCAATATATTCAAAGGCTTTTTGATCGAGAATATCGGCGGTTGATATCTGTACAAGAATCAAGTAATCAGTAAAACCGTTAAAAAATACTTAAATGATCAAAATATAAACTATTTGAAAAAAATAGATAAGAAAAGGCGGTTTACACGGTCATCAAGCCTATTGCTACTGAGACAAGTAAATACTTGTCTTATAATGCCTTTCTTTTTTAAAAACTGAGGTATCGTTTAAATATTTTGGAGCAAAAACATGAAATTGATTCTTAGACTTTAGCTATTAGCTTTTTTATTGACCAGACAATATCATAACCAACAAGGTCGTTTTTTCAGAACGTTATCCACAGAGTCATTCACAGATTTTGTGAATATTTAAGGCACTGATTGGGTTTAAAATTATACTATCTCAATATTTCTTAAAAAAATGGATTCTTACAACGAGTTCAAGCCTACTTGAGATAGAAAGAAATTTTTCTCTCTTAATACCCAATTTTATCTATCTTAAATAGGATTTTTTTATGAAATACGCTAAACAAATAGCAAAAGTCGAAAGTGGCACAATGAATAGAACAGAACTTAGTAAGTTAAAACAGAATGCTAAAACTAAGCTTAAACAAGGTGAAGAAGATGCTAAGTATGTGATTGATTCAATCAATCAAGCTTCTCCAAGTGATTCCTATATTTTATTTATGGGTTTTTGTCCTAATGCTGATTTAGAAAACCGTCTTGATATTGAATGGAAGGAAAAAGGTATTTGTACGTTTCAGTATTATGAAAGTGAAACGCAAGAAGATCGCTTTAATAAAGTTTGCAAAGGGGATTTAGTGGTTCTCAAGAAAATACAGCAGTACGGCAAAACAATGAGATTGTATGGCCATGGTAGGGTAAAAAAAATATCTTATTATGAAAATAACAAGCGATACCTTGAAATGGATTGGTCAAATCAAGAAGAAGTAATAGAAGTTCCGTTGATGGGAGCCAACGCTACAGTAAATATAAAATCCATTGAAATAGTTGAAGAAGCAATGCCCGAAGAGTTTTTTGATTGGTTGTATTGCGAAGAGCTTGCTGTAAATTAGTTTGATCTTGTCCGCACATTTTGTGGATAAGGCAAGGCGTTTAGCTTGATAGGTAAATTACATAAAAAGTTAGATGGCGTTATTTTTTAAGGCATATCATTATTATGTTGAAAATTGATTAATTAGTGCAAGATACGCAAAAGGTTTACTTTATGGCACAAACTGAGAAACTACCGCGCTTCGCTTGCTTCCGGTTATTTTGAAAAATAAAAGCAATAAATGTTGTCAGAAATACTAACCTAGTTATACGCTATCTGTGTTGTAATGATAATTGATATTTGGGGCTGAAATAGGTTTATTTTACAGTCTTGTTATGCAACCAAAAAACAGAGAAACAGATGTCAAAACTAAATGTTGATCAGAAGACCATATTGCAATTGCTGTCTGATAAAAAGGCCGACTTCCTTATCCCAGACTATCAGCGCCCATATGCTTGGGATGAGGAGCAGTGCCAAACGCTTTGGGATGATCTTTTTACATTCTCATTTCCCAACAACAACTATGAAGAATTTGATAAAAACGATGAGTACTTTCTCGGCTCCATTGTTACGTTCAAGAACGGTAACGGGCAATCAGAGGTTATTGATGGACAGCAACGTCTTACGACAATAATGCTTATCTTGCGCGCATTCTACGATAAGTTTACTAACATGCAAGATGCTAACTCTAAGCAAACACGCGATATGATTGAAAAATGCATATGGAAAACTGATGAATTTGGAAGCGCTGATAAATCGACCTTAAAAATTGATTCTGAGGTAGCTACGGATAACGACAAAGATGAATTTTTGGACTTGTTGAGAACGGGTTCGGTAAAGACGTATAGCAAAAGTCAATACGTTAGTAATTACCAATTTTTCCAAAATAAAATCGATGAGTTTTTGCTAGCATTCGCGAGCTATTTCCCCTATTTCCCTGCAAGAATATTAGGTAATTGTCTCCTGCTTCCCATAGAAGCAGAATCGCAAGACACTGCGCTCAGAATATTTTCGACACTAAATGATCGTGGCTTGCCCTTAGCTGATGCTGATATATTCAAAGCACAATTCTATAAGTACTATGGCGATTTGGATAAAAAGGATGATTTTATTTCTGAGTGGAAAGGCCTTGAGCAAACTACTAGCTCGGTTTTCTATTTGAACACTGGCGCGCCAATGGATGAACTTTTCACTCGCTACATGTATTACTTACGCGCTACAGAAGGAAATAAAAGTACCACTACTGAATCCCTCAGAAAATTCTACGAGCGAAAAAAATACCAATATCTCAAACGATCACATACGATCTCAGACTTAAAAGCGCTTGCGTTGTTTTGGAAAAACATTTCGAATCAGGATAGTCAGAGGTTTTCTTCTTTAGTTCTCAAAAAATTATTTGTGCTAACTTATGCACCAAATGGAATGTGGCAGAATATAGTTTCAGTATATTTTCTTTATCATAGATCGCCAGAGGGTATTTTAGAACAGCCCAGCTTTGGATGTTTTTTGGGTAAAATAACTGCTTTCATTTTTGCATATGCGATAACTAACCCTGGTGTTAATGCCTTACGAACCCCTGTTTACGACGAAATGGTTAATATTGTTAATGGTAGAGAAGCCACATTCTCAAAGTATCGGTTCAATGAAGATCAAGCTAGGTTATTTTTTGAGAATTACACATTCACAAATCAAAGAAATATTACTCGCTCTATAGTCACTTGGTACGTATATTCATTTGCTGACCAATCCCTGCTTGACGTTAATGAAATTTTTCACTTGGAGCACATATATTCTAAGAAAAGGCAGGAAATAGAAGGCGGCCTCCAGAATAGTGCGGTGATTGAATCGATTGGTAATAAAGTTTTGCTTGAGGGTAGTATCAATATTCGTGCATCTGACTACAGGTTCGAGGATAAAAAAAATATATACAGCGGTAAACAACGGCGTGGCAAAAATAAGGAGCCCACTAAAGTTCACGCGATATCTCAGGTTCTCCAACACGAAGAGTTTGGCGAACCTGAGATAAATGCACGCAAAAGTGAAATTTTAGATAGATTCTTTGGTTTCCTGCGTGCTCAGGATTTAATTGAATGAGCGTCCATATATGTCCTGATTATATATTGACATCCGGTTGAATATTTTTATAATGTATTCCCAAATCCTAAAAACTTCGATACCAGAATATTTTACAGGGAAAAATTATGCAGCATTTACCTAAAAATAAATTGAGATATTTGTATATAGCGACCGTATTATTTCTTGGCGCATGCGGTGGAAGCAATGATTCGAACGAACAAAGTCAATCGTTAAGTGCTGAATCAAATAATCCAAGCGTAGTTGACCTAAATCAATCGTTAAGTGCTGAATCAAATAATCCAAGCGTAGTTGACCTAAATCAATCGCAAACCGCTGAACATACAACCGAACAAGAGAATATATCCAATACTGATGATAATGATGAAAGTAATGACCAGGCATCTAACCTTGATAACGAACAGGTCAGTGTTCAGCCTAGCGAACAGAATGAAAATTTAACTAATACAGCACAAAACGAGTCACAAATTGCTATAGTGGACTCTCAGTCTGATGCTTTGAACAATTTCCCGATACCTCTTGCACAAGATTCGCAGCTCTCAGCAGCAGCTTTTTTAGAAATATTCAGTGTTGATGCTAACTGGTACTTGGATCAACGCATAACAGCAACTCTGGACGCTTTTGAAGAAATTGAAGGACGAACAGGCCCTACTTCTCAGTTCAGGTTTTTAGTGAGCTCAAAAGCTGATGAAACACAGAGCGCTACAATTTCTGTATGTGGAGATGATAAAGAAGTATCACCACTCATCGGTGATACTTCTGTGAGCGGATATACGAATTTCGATTTGAATCATTATTTAACCGAATCGAATAATAGTCTTACTCAAATAACTTGTCCCCAACCAGAAATGTCACTTGCCTTTGATGGTAGAACCGCGGAACGACGAATTACATGTGCAAATGGTAATGATTTTGTTGCGCGCTTTACTATGACAAACAAATCTCCTGGCCAAGGCACTATAATTATTGATCCTACCAGTGAACGAACTCGAGTAGAATATACTAATGCATGCGTGCAAGAACAGGTTATCAGAATTGAAGAAGAGGGCGCTGAGCCAAACCTGATTACGAATTCAACGGCTACTTTATTAAGTATAAAACAGCCAGCCAATCCTGCAACAGATGAAGATTTAGTTTTAGTGACGCTGACAAATACTAGCAGTGATAATAATCTTAATGCTGCAAACTGGGAGGTACCTCTATTAATGTCTTCGATCATTGCTGATCCAGAACGAGAAATAAGTGTTGATTATCGACCTGAAGGGCAACTTAATGCAAGTTTTGAAGGACTATTTTTTGATGGTATTCGCCCAAACGTTACCGTAATTTACGATATAACGCCATAGTTTCGATCTTGGTGAACCCCCCAAGAACCATAGTATGGGGCTTTCAGAGCACTAATGGCCCTGTGTTCCAGAATGAGGGCGACACCTGTATTAAGCGTACGATTACGAGATATTCTAGGTAGGGGGGTTCACCAGCAACCGACAAATTGCACACAGTGTCTAGCAAAATGCCATCTTTAGAATATTGTTTGGTGATTAATTAGCCTTTCCGGTTTTTGTTCCACGGGTCTCTTTGCTTCGGGTTGTTTGAAGCTAAAAAAATCCCACCAAAAACTTGTGATACTTCTATGTATCCAAAGTTTTTAGGCTTATTTGTCACGCTACATCATA
>Ga0209194_1000458_pt1 | contig 32896 bp, 29 predicted proteins | sample COGITO_mtgs_1004_FD_184787 | JGI IMG/M metagenome (GOLD analysis project Ga0209194, IMG submission 184787) | Pelagic marine microbial communities from North Sea - COGITO_mtgs_100413 (SPAdes) (version 2) | ecosystem: Environmental > Aquatic > Marine > Epipelagic ...
GAATTTGCTCGCCCGCGTCTTGCAGGGCGTAATACAAATTAGTCGTAGTCAATCGAATCTGTTCCTGCTGCGTCTCCAAGGCCAACGCACTTATCTGCTGCTGCAACTGGGCCGCTTGAATAGAGGCAACTCGCGAGCCACCAGTTAAAATATCGTAGGCAACATCGACAGAGCCACTCAGCGTGGTATCAAGGGTGCTGTCACCCACACGTCCCAGGCCAGGAATGGTCGAACCATTACTTTCTTGAGATGTAAGGTTTGCACCGGTAGACACCGTAGGCAACCTCGCAGCATTGGCTTCCTCTAGTGCGAATTCTGCTTGCTCAAGCGTTAGCAGCGCTGCTTGCAAGGCTTGACTGTTTCGATAGGCTAGCTCTATTGCCTGTTCCAACGTAACGACTGGACTGAGTTCTACCTCGACCTCATCAGAAGTAGTTGGAACATTTAGAGGATTGGGGTCAGCGAAGAGAATGTCTGGCAGCTCGTTGATCTCTGTTTCAACAGTAGGTGGGGGTGATTGATTATTCGTTTCGTCTTGGGTAGGTTCAGCTCCATCAAGGGCAGGTTCTTCTTCTGTCGCTTCCGCTGGCTGCGGATCAGAAGGTTCGACATTTTCTAGGACAGGTAAATCTTCTTGCTCAACTTCTGCGATCGCAGAAGTTGGAGATAGTAAAAATACGGAACCGCTGACTGCCAGGAGCAACCAAACAGCGGACGTGAAATGTCGCATAGGGGAACAAATCTCAGTAGAATTGTGATTCAGGAGCTGTGAGGTAAGCAGAGAATGTCTAGCAAATAGCTACTGAGCTGGTAGAACAAGTTATGAGCATAGATTGAGAAGAATCAAAGCTTTATTAAAGGTTTTCCACCCGAGAGAGATTAGCTTTTTTAGCTCGACGCTTTGACGAACGCTTGAAGAATTCCGCAGCGTCGTCTACGAAGGAATAAACAACGGGAACAACAACTAGCGTTAGCAGCGTAGAAATAACAAGTCCGCCTAGAATTACGGTTGCAATCGGTGAGTAGGCATCCATGCCTGTTTCGGGGAAGAACGCTAGCCGCACAATGACGATGAGCGTAGTAAAGGTAGTCATCACGATTGCCTTCAGGCGAACGGGGCCTGCTTCTCGAATGGCGATCGCCCTCGGCACCCCTTCCTTCCGTTTTGCCAAAATCAACTCTAACAACAGAATCGCCGCCGACAGTGAAACGCCTGAAAGAATCACAATGCCCAGAATCGATACGGTAGACAGCGTGTGATTGAACAACAGCAACGCGCCGAATACGCCCACTAGCTGCAAAGGGACTGATAGCATCATCACCAATGGCTGCACAAAAGAGCCAAACTGAATCACCAGAATGATATAGAGCAGTACCAGAGAGACCAGCAGCCCTTTCAATAGCCGCGCAAACTCAATCATCATGTCGGTCATATCGCCCATAGAGTCAATGCCGTAGCCCGGTGGGAAGTCGAGTTCTGCGCCTGCTTGCATGGCGATCGCCATCGACAGATCCATCGAAGCAGGCCCATCCTTTCGGTAGTAGCCATTCACATACACCACCCGCTTCCCATTCACATGTTCAATCAACGTGGGGCCTTGCGCTGGCTCCATCGTCGCCACCGTACTCAGCGGCACCTGCTGACCGTCTTTAGTGGTGATATAAGTACTTGAAAGATCTTGCAAGGTGCCTCTGTCTTCCTCGTCATAGCGAACGAGAATAGAGTTCTGTCGTACATTGGGGCGGTTGTAAAAACGGCGAGTCATGCCACCATTGAGGGCGTAGTAAGCCTGCTGAGACACCATTTGCACGTTCAGTCCTAACTCCTGAGCGCGGCGGCGATCGATGTTGAGTCGATACTCGGGCTGGGTCATCGCGGAGCTGGTGAAAGGCATGTATACGTCTGGGTTTGCTTCGGCAATGTCTAACACGCCTCGCGCCAGTCGGTGGAGTACGTCTAGGTCATCGCCATAGACCGCCAGCTGAATAGGAGCAGCCGATGTAGCCATCACGTCTACGCCCATTTCTTTAAGGGCAACGCGGCGAATGCCGGGAATGGTTTGTTTGGCTTCGGCGGCGATGTTGTCCATGATTGTCCAGATGTCGCGCGACCGCTCTGTCAAAGGCGTAATCGTCACCGTCATTGAGGCAGTATTTACCCCGCCCATGCTGTAGCCAGTAAAATACGTACTGTTGCGCGTCAGCTCAAAGCCGACCTGGGCAGAGACTTTTTCAACCTCGGGCTGCTGCAAAATAATCTGTTCAAATTCAGCAGCGGCGGCATCTGTTGCTTCAAAGGAGGTGCCTGCCTCCATTTCCAGAGTGGCCATAAACTGGCCGGAGTCGCCCAGCGGCATCATCTCTTGAGGAATAAAGCTGTAGAGGGAGATGGCGAGTACAACAGAAGCGGCTGCGATCGCCAGCGTAATCTCTCTATTCTTCATACAGATATCTAGCAGCCACGCATAGCCCTGCTCTAGCTTGCGGAAGCCGTAGTTCACCGGAAACGTGAGCTTTTGCAGCCAAGTACGTCGCTTGGGCTTCTCCGAATGGGGCTTAAGCGTAAACGCAGCGACCAGCGGAATCAGCGTAATTGACACCAGCAAAGACGCGATAAAGGCAAACACCATCGGCCAGACCAGACCCACAAACATCAGTCCAGTCAGCCCGCCCGAAAGGATTGTGGGCAGCAGCGCCGCAATCATCACGCAGCTCGCCGCCGCACTCGCCAAGAACACTTCTCCAGTCCCCTTAATCGCGGCCTGCATTGGCATAAACCCTGCTCGCAGCTTCTGGTCGATGGAGTCGAGCACAATAATCGAATCGTCAACGAGCTTACCAATCGCCATCATCATGCCGATGAGGGTAGATGAGTTTAGCGACATGCCGATAGGGATAAACGGCAGGGTAGAAAGCGCCAGACTCGTAGGAATGGAGATCATGATGATGGCCGTGGCGCGAAAGTCTTCTAAAAAGACTAAAATCACGATGCCTGCTAGCACAACACTCACTAATAGCTCTTGAAATGTGCTGTCAACAATCAGATTTACCAAGTAAGAGTTATCGTAGGCTTCTGAAAACTCAATCCCTGGATATTCACTTTCAATGGTCTCTAGCTCCGCCCTCACTCGCTCAATCACCTGCGGCGAGCTAGAGTCTGGCCGTTGAATCACGTTTACCGCCAGGGCCGAGTCTCCGTTATAGCGGTAGCCACTGCGTCGTTCTTCATAGGTATCTTTCACAGTGGCGACATCGCGCACATACACGACTCGACCGTTCTGCTCTAATACGGGATAGTCCATCACTTCAGCCGCGCTCAGCGTCCGCTCGTCTGTGCGCACCAAAATCTCACTATCGCCCTGGGTCAGCGTACCGGCACTTTGGCTGATGTTATTCGCATCAATGGCATCGCGCACCTGTACGATGGAGAGGCCGTAGGCTGCAAGCTGCTGGCGGTCTACCACAATTTGTAGCTGGCGGCGGTATCCACCAAACACAGACACTGCTTGAACATCTTCTACCTGCGTCAGCCGATCAACGAGCTGATTGTCCGCGAATTCTCTAAGCTGAAGCGGATCCCAATTATCGCCTTTAAGCGCTAGCGTCAGCACTGGTCTGTTTAGCGGATCAATCGGCAGCACCCAGTAAGAGCGAAAGTTTACGCCGTCAAAGAGTAAGTCGCTTTCTGCTGCCGTCATGATGTTTTGTACAGACTGCACGGCTTTTTCCACATTGCCACCCCAGCCAAACTGAATGGTGACAATGGAATTGTCTTTTTGAGAGCTAGAGCGAATGAATCGCACTCCATCAAGAACGCTCAGCCGCTGTTCAATCGGTTTGCTGACGTAGGTTTCTATCTCCTCGGGTGAAGCCCCTGGCACCATTGAAACAACAGATACCAGCGGGCTTTCCACGTAGGGCATCATCCGTACAGGGAGCAGAAACAGCGTCAGCAGCGACAGCATAATCACCGCGATATAGATAGCGGTGACAACAACTGGATTTTTAATTGACCAGCGGGTGAGAAATTCTTTCATAGCGATCTTAAATGACTGTCGATTGAGCGCTTCTACAAAGCCTACTGAGCTTCAAGCATGAGATGACCCACGCCTTCCTGTCCACCTTCGTCTACAACTGCATGAACGACCCAAGGCCCTTCCATACTCAGGTAAGTGTTGACTTGATACATACCGGGTTCCTCACCAGCAACAACTTCTGACTCGGTTGCCATTTTCTCGTTGCCTTCCATCATCATGTAAACATCTACATTGAGATTTTCTGTAGCGACAGGTTCGCCCGTAGCGGCGTCTTTAACGGCAAGCATCAGCTCGGCATCGCCCGTAGTAACTGGAGAGTCCGGGCTTACGAGTGCAAATTCAAAATCTCCTTCGCTGCTAGATTCCATGCCTTCCATATCCATGCCTTCCATATCATCAGGCATCGCTTCGGAAGTCTCGGCGGCGTCTGGAACAGCGGCTGTATCTGGAGTGGAGTCAGAGGCGCACCCAGTTGCGACTAGGCTAACGGCAAACAGACTAAAGAACAGCTTTTTCATAGGTCTAAATAAAAACGAGTAAAAGAACAAGTGTGTGGAGCGAAAACTGGTTGGGTTGACCCGACTTAACGGGTCTAATTTACAGGCAGGACAAGACGAGCTTTACCTGCCTGTTCGACATCGGTGACGGTGGCTTCCAAAGTCCAGTCGCCTTTCATGCCCAAAAACGTATCCACCTTAAATTCACCGGGGTTGGACGCTGGTGAAATTTCGGCTTTGGCGCTCATCGGTGCCATGTTTTTCATCGGCATGGTGAGATCTACCGCGAGGTCATCGGGGGCGATCACAACCGGCTCGCCAGTCTCGCTGTCCTTGAGCATAATCGTGAAGTCTGTTTTACTCCCCGATTTCAGCGCATCTGTACCCACTAGCTCTACTGCTAGCGGGCTAGACGCAGCACTCGCAAAACTCTCGGTAGGGTTGCCTAGTTCGTCAACAACAGCAATTTTGCTGTCTTCTAGCAGGCGGCTAAAACCAGAAGTGATAACGCGATCGCCCGCCTCTAAACCACTCTTAATTTCAACGCGACCAGCACCCGCTAGCCCGGTCGTCACCATCTTTCGCTGCGCGGTGTCACCGTTAGCAATCCAAACCGCCGATTCTCCGTTGAACTGAACCAACGCATTCTGCGGTATTGAAAGCGCTCTGGGCCGCTGCTCAGTAATAATTTCCATATCAACAAACTGACCGGAGAGTAGCTGTTGATTGGGGTTATTAACGACGGCTTCTACCGTTACCGTGCGCGTCGTCATATCTGTTTGAGGAAAGATGCTGGTAATCTCGCCGCGAACGATACCTGCCGAATCTGTTCCTGGTATTTTGGCGATGATAGGTGTGCCAATTTGAACGCGGCTGGCATCCTGCTGGGCTACGTTGGCCCGCAGTCGTACCTGACCGTAGTCGCCAATCTTGAAAATCCCCATCCCTGGCTGTACAACAACGCCAGGGTCAGCCATTCTCTCTTGCACAATGCCGCTAATCGGCGCAGTAATCTGCGTGTAGCTTTCAAATGCTGATGCACCACCTAGCTGCGCCTCGGCCCGCGCTGCTTGAGCCTGGTCACTGGCAACTTGTGCCTGCAATCTATCGAGTCTGGCACGAGCACCTTGCAGCATGGATTCTTTTGCTTCTACTTGAGAGATCAACAGATCGTATTGGTCTTGGGGAGTGGCTCCGGCAGCGGTCAGGCTGGCAAAGCGATCACGCTGAAGCCGTAAGTATGCTAAGTCAGCCTGAACCTGATCGATTTGCTGTCTCTGTTCTTCTACTTCGGCTCTGCTCACATCTACATCTGCTTGCAGGGAGGCAACGGCAGCCTGCGCCTCACCTGTTTGAGAGGTACGCTCTAGGGCATCTAAGGTGGCGAGTGCTTCTCCGGCGTTGACGCGATCGCCCGGATAAATGTTGTAGTTGGAAAGCTGACCGGCTACCCGAGGGTACACCGTCACCTCAGAATAAGGATAAATTGCTCCGGTGTAGTTCACGCTCACATCTAGATTGGCAAACTGCACTTCTTCTACGGTGACCGGTGTTGCATTGAAAGCACCATCTACACCCATCATCTCGTCATGAGACATCCCGCCCATGTCCATGCCTTCCATCCCGCCCATGTCATGGCCTTCCATGCCAGACATATCCATTTTGAACAGGCCAGTCGCAAACAAGATGACTGCGGTAAGTCCCGTAAATACGCCTACGCCTAGTAAAGCCTTGCTGGGAGTTCTCCACCAGGGTTTGGGAGGATAATTTTCGTAATCACTAACAGATTTATCGCCAAAGGGCTCAGCGTGTTCGACTACATACGACTCCTCTAATATGGGCTCAGACGTTAATTCTGACGGCGGCTGTGACTTGTCGGGTGGAATAGGTGACTCAGTTGACTTAGATGGATGGGTCATCGACATAGTAATGCGACATTAATCCGAAGCTAATTTGCTATGCGCTCATCAGCTCCGATTAAAACAGTAACCGTTGATTATGAAATAGAAATGAAATTAAAGATGTTTTATCGCCTCAGCAGTGCGAGCAACCCAGACGGACAGTCAGACTGAGGACTTAAAAAGGGGCGCATCTAATTGTTGTGGGAGGGATGTAATATCTCGCTCTGAGGAACCAGGGGAAATAAAGCGTCAAAACGTTGATTGGCCCAAGCGACTCTGAGAATCAGGAGATGGTTGAGGCCCTCCTCACTCCAGCGCATCCCCACGCCCTTAAACCGCTGTTGAATGAGCCACTTGCAGGCACTTTCAACCATCCCAGAGCCCAACGGAATCTGCTGCTGCTCAAAGTGTTGATAGCGAACATGAGCGCGATGTCTCTGAAAATAAGCTTGCACCTGAATCAGAGTTTTGAGAGATTTTCCTGCGAACAAATCGGTGTTGACCAAAGTTGTCAGCATGGCTAAGACCGTCGTGTGTTGACCATGACGCAAAGCATGTCGCCAGCGCTCAAACCATTGTAATCGGTCTACTTTTGTGGGGAACAAGACCGTTGCCACCCGCCACAGATGTCCAGCGGCATGATAGAAGTCGAGGACGGCGACAGCGCAATGGGAAAAACATTGCCGATAGACCCGCCAGAAACCACGCCCGCCATCACTGAGCCAGATAACCTTTGGGGCTGCTCCCAAGGACTGTCGATGGGCTTCGAGGTTGACCACTGGGATGAAGGCTTCGAGGTCACCGAGTACGGCCACAAGTCGCCGGTGACGTAGTTTTGTCACGGTATCACCAGCCTGGGTAAGCCGTTGGCCGAGACGCGCCAAGATAGCGACTTTGACCTCTCGCCACACGATTTTTCCTTTCGGCGTTTTGGCCTGTGAGCGCATCGGCACCATGACGCCATCTGCGGCTATCACCAACGGTAGCGCGGCCAATGCTTCGGCTAAGGCTTCCGGGGCAATAGGGTTGCCAGCATCCTGTTTCACCAGTTGTTCAGACAACTCAGTCAGGGCCGCAGTGCCTTGGTGTTCGACCCAATTCCACAGGCTACTGGCACTCACTCTGACACCACTCCACTGACCGAGTAACCAAGCGGCTAAGTCGTAGGGCACGAACAAGCTCAATAGACAGCCCAAACGCACCAATTCATCACTGCTGTTTTGATGGGGGGCAATCCCCAGGGCAATATCAAGGGGAACACATAGTGACCCCTTGCAGCCGTTGGGACAACGGCCTACCCGGCGCTTTCAGGGCACCACACCAATCAGCGTCGTTAACTGACGAGGGCGAAATCCCTTTGAGCGCAGCCTGTGGCCACACTGTTCGCACATTGGCCAAGTCTGGGGCAATTGAGCCCGGTTATTCAGTTCCGTACTCAACACCCAGCGGGCAAACACTAACCCTAACTGCAATGCGCTACACACCAGACCAGGAAAGCTCTCGGCTCGCTCAATCATTGCCCAGTGATGTTGCCATTCTTCGTTGTCGGGGCAAAACTCTCGGATAGAAGATACAATCATGTCAACTTTTTGTTGGGGACGAGGTCTATGATCTCATCCCTTTTTTCTTAAGCGCAAGCCTCCCACAACCTCTGGATGCGCCCCTTAAAAAGTCCGAACTAAAAGGTCTGAGGACATAGCCAACCCCCCGCACAGTCTGAATAAGTCTGGTTTCTCCAGCAGCTTCTAATTTACTTCGCAGGCTACGAATACATACGTGTAGAACATTGTGACTACCCACAAAGTCATAGTCCCATACTTTTTCAAGTAGCCGGTCTCGTGCAATAACTTGCTGTGGGTTCTGTAACAAATGCACCAACAAGTCAAATTCCTTGGGAGTAAGTTCCACCAAGCGCTGACCGCGATAGACTTCATGGCTGTTGAGATTGAGTGAGAGATCTTCGAAGTGCAAGCAACTCACATCTTGATAAGGCTGCTGACACAAGTTTCGCTTCACTCTAAGTAACAGCTCGGTTAGGCTCAGTGGTGTAAAAATAAAATCGTCTATAAGTAAATCTACAGAAAAATCTTTATCTCTATCTACTAAAAGAATAATTTTAAGATCGGTAGTCGTCGCTCGCAACCGGTTGCAAACTTCTATAGCAGATAGACCTGGGGTTCCTAATTCTAAAATGAGCAGTCGAGGCTGAGTTTTACGAGCGGTCATAAAACCCAATGTACTGTCTGTTTCTGATAAGACGCTGTAGCCTTCGAGTTCAAGCTCTACTTGTATGAGCTGACGCATCTGCTCATCGCTAGAGACAATCAGAATATCCGTATCCATAAGACGTCACTTCTTTCGATTTGATTCTGCCAAGCAAAAACGTGTAGTGCGCTACATTCAAGCCCAGCTTTCTTCAGAGTACAAGCACGTTATGAAATCAGGATGAAACCGGAAGATGAAACTAAAAACATCAATCAATTCACTTACCAACCAGTATCAAGATAGTAGTAGCAAGCTACGGTGAACTTTGTGAGAGAACCTCAAGCTGCTAACGGTAGCGAAAGCGTGAATGTGCAACCCGTCCCTAACTGGCTGCTGACGGTGAGGGTGCCGCGATGGGCCTTAGCAATGGCGGATGCGATCGCTAACCCCAGGCCAGAATTACTTGACTGTCCCGCTCTGGCTGAGTCTACGCGATAAAAACGGTTAAAAATATTAGCTTGCTGATCGGGCGCAATCCCGATACCCGTATCTGTTACTAGGATAAGCGCCTGTTGCTGATATCGTTGAAGCGTCAGCGTAACCTGTCCGCCTTTTGGAGTGTAAGTAATCGCATTATTCACTAAGTTCAGCACGATTCGATAAAGCTGCTCTTCATTGCCAGAGACTATTAGTGGCATCTGCGCTTGGAAATCAATTGCCAAAGCAATCTCTTCTGCAATGGCAAAAGCAGCCATCTCTTCAACAATATCGCTAATTAAATCTTGTAAACAACAGTCGCTTTTGACCAAAGCCTGCTCTTTGCTATCTAGCCGTGAGAGCAGCAGTAAATCGCTCACCAAGGTCGTGAGTCTTTGACTTTGACGATTGACGACCGTTAGCGTCTCTTGAGCCTCTTCATCCGATATTTTCGGCAACCGTAATACCGATTCCACCGTTGCTCGGATAGCAGCTAGCGGCGTGCGCAACTCGTGAGCAGCGTCAGCCGTAAATTGCTGAATCTGACGATAAGACTTGTAGATGGGTTGCATTGCCAGCGCCGATAGCCACCAGCTCGCCGCTGTCACCAGCAACAGCGATAACAAAAGACTTACCAGAAGGCTCCAACGCACTGAGGACAAATATCGATCAAAGTCTTGAAAGGAGCGCCCCACCATCAGGTAGGCCCAAACTTCATCAGTATCGTTTTCTAAGGTGAGCGCTACTTGATGATAATCCTGCCCGCTCTCATCCCGTAGCGCTTGCCAAGATGGAGAAGGTGCGGTCACAGGCAACCCAACAGGGCGAATCCCACCGGTTGCAAAAAGGTTGCCGGTCGAATCTACAATCCGAATGTAGTAGTCGTACTGGTAAGTCCGCTGCAAACGATGAGGTAGCCCGTTAACTGGCCCTGTACAAGACTCATTAGACAAACATAAATCGGGAAGTAGTTGCGCAGGAACGTTATCCAGTTGAGTAGGGTTAGAGACAGTCGCTTCGATAGCATCGTGAATAGCATCGGCAACTGACTTTATTTCACGGTCGATAGTCACTTCGTGAGCATGGGAGATTGCCTGGTAAACGCCTAGCCCTAGAAGCGTCAAAATAGTCCCCATCACACCGGCGTACCATACCGCTAATCGCAGCCGAGACTGGCGAAAAAGCTTGTATTGAGGCCCATTAATAGGTTTGCCTGATCGCTGCCTGTCGGCAGATCTATTCAGGGCAGCCCTCTTCAGGACGGTTGAAACGATATCCCATGCCATACACAGTTTCGATTAGATAGCCATATTCTCCTAGCTTACGCCGTAGCAATCGCATTTGTGCGGCCACTACGTTACTGTTAGGTTCTGCTCCTATTTCCCACAACTGATTTAGCACTTGCTCGCGCGTCACAATCTGGCCGGGATGTTCCATCAGATATCGCAACAGCAAAAACTCTTTTTGGGTTAGTTCTATGGGCCCTTCTGTCGCTTCTGTGGGGTGAAGCACCGCGATCCGGCGGTCATAATCTAATAGCAATGGCCCTAGCTGAAGCTGGGCTGATTTGAGTTCGGGCGATCGCCGCCTCAGTGCCCGCAGCCGAGCCAACAGCTCAGCCATACTGAAGGGCTTCACCAAATAGTCATCTGCACCTGAATCTAATCCGGTAATACGATCCTCAACTTTATCTTTAGCAGTCAGCATCAACACAGGTAACGCGATAGATCGCCGCCGTAGCCACCGGCATAGCTCAATGCCAGTCATTCTCGGCAGCATCCAATCAAACACACCCACTTCGTAAATAGAAGCATCGTGTTCCAAAAAGCCGAGTGCTTCGTCTCCCGATTGCGCCCAATCCACAACATAGCCCTCCTGACTCAGTACGCGCTTAACCGCTTTGCCCAAATCAGGTTCGTCTTCAACTAAAAGTATACGCATTCAAACTCTTATCAACTATCATCGGCAATTTTGTGAAACTAATCCTACAAAAAACAAATCGCGCTATGCCTTCTTCAGAAAGAACCGCTCACCTAGAAAAGTAAACGTCAGGCCCAGAGCGGCAATTACCAAAATGGTAGGGTCAGAAGTTCCTTTCAATATCAGGAAAGCGCCCAAAACAACGATGTCTAATGCAGCAGCCGTCAACAGGATTGCACCGCTCGCATTAATGTCTTCTCGAAGATTGCGAAAAATGCCCCAGTGAATAGCAATGTCCACAATTAGATAAAAAATAGCGCCGAGAGAGGCAATTCGACTAAGATCGAAAAAGGCGGCTAAGATTGCAGCCAAAACGACGGTATAGACCAACGTATGCGTTTGAACACCTCTTGGGAGGCCGAAATGTCGGTGCGGAATAAGTTCCATATCAGTCAGCATGGCTAGCATTCTTGATACTGCAAAGATACTGGCAATGATGCCAGAGACCGTAGCAATGATGGCAATCGCCACCGTAAACCAAACGCCATATTGTCCCATTGCAGGCCGAGCCGCCTCAGCCAAAGCAAAGTCTTTTGCTTCAACGATTCGATCTAGCGGCAAGTTGGCAGCGACGGCGAAAGCCACTAGCAAATACACTACAGTACAGATCAATAGCGATGCAATAATAGCCCGTCCAACATTTTTGTTCGGATTTTTGACCTCACCACCACTATTGGTAATGGTGGTGAAACCTTTGTAGGCCAGGATTGCGATTGCAACACCTGCAAGAAATCCGCTTCCCGGTAAACCACCCGTATTAGCACCCGCATTAAGGCTAGGTTCAAAAGAGAAGCCCGATGCCCAGAGTGTGATCGCCGCAAAAATAACGATGCCGCCAATTTTTAGAAACGCAGTCACCTGAGCAAGCGGCCCAATTAGTTTGTTCCCTGAAACATTGACTAGAAAAGCGACTACGACCAATCCAACCGCTAGCACAGGCACCCAAAAGCTGTTGTTACCTACGTTAAAAAGCTGAAGCGTGTAGGTGCCGAAAGTCCTTGCGACCAAACTCTCATTGATAATCATTGAGAGCGCCATAAGTAGGGCGCAAGCCCCAGTCATGGACGTGCGCCCGTAAACCTTCTTCAAGTACATGGCAATGCCGCCCGCTGAGGGATAGGCGTTAGACATCTTAACGTAAGAGTAAGCACTAAACCCGCTAATAATGGCAGCAACTAGGAAAGCCAAAGGAAACAGTGCCCCAGCAAGTTCTGCAACTTGCCCAGTTAGCGCAAAGATGCCTGCGCCAATCATGACGCCTGTGCCCATCGCGATCGCACCTAAAAGAGACAAACTCCCCGACTCGTACTCGCTACTTGTGTTGTCCATAATGCTGCCGCCTTTCCTATTGCGTTTGATTGTCTCGTATCTATTCTTGGAGCTAGGAGACTAAACACAAGAATAAACTCTACACCTTGCTTTAGAGTCAAGCAGAATTTGGACGAATATAGAATTTTTTCCTAATATTCGCAGTTATTTAAGGTTAGGAGACCATTAGGCGTAATGATACTATCCAAATATGAAACCATGATGAAATCAAACCTATATGTTCAAATTTCTACTCTTCAGCATCTAAAAGTATGGTTTCAACGAGAGGACAAATATCACCGGGTTCCGGATGAGGTTTAAAATCTACCCAGCTATCTCGATACTGTTCTAAACCCTCTTTAAAGGTCTGCATTTCTTGAATCTGAGTTTCAAGCTTCTCAATCTTCTCCTGCAAGATTGACTGCACCAAGTCGCAAGGAACATCTCCTCTTTGGTGAACATTGAGTACCTCGCTGATATCCTCTAGCGAAAATCCCAAGGACTGAGCTTTCTTAATAAATTTCACCTGTCGGATAGCTTCTGGCAAATAGTAGCGGTAGCCATTTTCACCTCGCTTGGGCTCGACCAAACCCAAGCTCTCGTAATAGCGCAGCGCACCGACCGCTGCCCCCGTCTGCTTAGAAACCTGACCTATTTTAAGACGAGTCGTCACTGCCATTCTTGTAATCCTCTCTGTGATCGCTCCTTCTAGCTTAAACCCTATAGCTGGCTACACAGTCAACCTCTATTTCATCCCCATTTCATAATCATCTGTCATGTTGATTGGTTGAAGGCTATTTTTCAACGTATGCAGATTAACCTCAAGCTGTTAAGTCCATTCAAAAACCACCTGGCGGAAATCGTAACGTTTGGCCTTCTAGCAGTCCTGTACGTGCCGCTGATGCTCTACTGGATCGACGGTTGGCTCAACAAGTCCATCAGTATCGACCATGAGTATTTTTCTTTCGCCTTAATTGGATTTCCCTACGCAGCGATCGCAGCCTGGGAATTACGACACCGCTGGAACGAACTACCTGATCGAGCTAATTTTCTAGGGCTATCCCTACTGGTAACAGCAGGCGTCTTTTATATCAGCCAGCTACAAAATCTGATGAACTTATCGCTGCCGCTCATGCTGAGCAGCCTCGTACTTCTGTCAAAGGGGTTCGCAGGACTTAGACTGATGGCTTTTCCGCTCTTGTTTGTAGCGCTCGCAACGCCCACCGATCTTCCTTATCTCATGGTCCCCTATCTATTGCCACTACAGCAATTTATCGCCTCAGTGGTGGGTTTTCTGCTGATGCAGATAGGCATGAACGTGACCGTCGATCAGATTTATGTTTTTGTGAACGAGCGCATCGTAGAAGTTGCACCCTACTGCGCTGGACTTAAGATGATGATGACATCTGTGTATGTTGGGCTAATACTCTTGCACCGTACAGGCAGTATTCACTCTCGGACTAAGACCGCTTTCTTATTAGTCGGCGCGGCGCTGATTAGCGTTGTGGGCAATATCATTCGGAATACGCTTCTCTCTTTCTTCCATGGCACCGACAACACTGCAATGTTTGCCTGGATTCATGATAGTTGGGGCGGCGACGTTTTCTCTGCCCTTTTGCTGTTCAGTGTATTGCTACTGATGAAAGGCATCGATAAATTTGCAGATTCTATCGAGATGACTTCGATACAAAATAGAAAAGACAGGCCCGTCACCTTCTAGTGGTTTGTGACACCTATTCTTACTAGCTACCTTCAATCAACCTAAAAATTGTCAGAAAAGCTACGCTACCTACTGACAGAAAACCCTTCCAAGACCTACTTAATCACATCTACAGTTTTCATATTTAGAGGCTTAAATGAATCGTCAATTCCTCAAGTCAAAAGTATTTTCTGCTGGATTGCTTGCGGCTAGCCTAGTGCTGGTCGGCTGTACGGCTGCTCAAAATTCAAGGCAGCTTGCCTCTGAGAATGTAACAGCGACCGCCGAGGCCCAAGCCGTTTTAGCAAGTGAAATCACGGTCTTTCGTAGCCCTACCTGTGGCTGCTGTGGTAAGTGGATAGACCATGCGGAAGCTGCTGGCTTCCAAGTGAAAGACGAAGTAACTGAGGACATGAGCGCAATCAAGCAGCAGTACGGCGTTCCACAAAATCTCACGTCTTGCCATACAACGGTAGTAGGTGATTATGTTGTTGAAGGGCATGTTCCAGTCGAAGATGTACAGCGGCTGTTAGTTGAGAAGCCCGACGTAGCTGGAATTGCCGTACCCGGAATGCCCATCGGCTCTCCAGGGATGGAATCGGGAGACTACACAGAACCTTACACTGTCTTCTCGTTTACAGAGTCAGGTGAAACCGCCGCTTTCGCTGAACATTCTTAGACAAACGATGAGAGCTAAGAGGAAATTGTTTTTTTGACTTTAGGTTGCGAGACAGCCAATTGTAGAATAAAGGTACTTCCCTTTCCAGGTTGGCTTTCGACGTTGAGCTGGCCGTTGTGAGCTTGGGTAATGGCCTGAGCAATAGCTAGGCCCAGTCCATTACCACCGGTTTGGCGAGAGCGATCGCGCCTCACCCGATAGAACCGATCAAAAATACGATCTTGTTCTTTAGGATCGATGCCAATTCCGTTATCTATCACCTTGAGATAGGCAACCTGATCGCGCTGCGACAAATGCACCTCAACCGTTCCGCCAGCAGGGGTGTACTGAACCGCATTGCTCATTAAGTTGGAAATGAGGCGATAGAGTTGAGATTCATTGCCCATGACGTTTATCGGCGATGGCGGCATCCGGTTAGAGAGCTGAATACCCGCTTCCTCTGCTAGCTCTAAAAACTCTTCAGTCAGATCGCTGACGATCTCATTTAAGCAGCACTGATGCAACGAAGAAGAGGATGTTTGTTCAATGTGAGTCAGGTTGAGCAAGTCGGTAAAGAGCTGGCTAATGCGGCGGCCTTGCTTCTCAATTTGCGAGCGTAAATTGTTGGCATCTTCTGGCGAGGTGGGGGGCACCTTTTGCAGCGCTTCGATGGTGGCCAAAAGGCTGGCTATGGGTGTGCGCAGCTCATGGGCAGCATCGGCAGTAAATTGCTGTTGTTGCTGGTAGGACAAGTAAATGGGCCGCATTGCAATGCCTGAGAGCCACCAGCTAGAGGCGGCAATCAGCCCTAGCATAAGCGGAAAGCCGACCAGCAAAATCTTTTGGATACGTGTAACTTCAGCGTCAAAGGCCGTTAGAGAACGACCGATTTGCAGATATCCCCAATTCGATGAAGACGGCCCAGTATCGTTGCCGTGTAACAGGATGGTGAACTGATGATAGCGATTGCCCGCGTCGGTTTGAAAGGTTTGCCAGGGCGTCTTAATCAGGGTTGTCGGTAGCGGCTGCGGTTGATTAGGAGAGAATCCTAGCAGCCTTTCTTGACTATCGAATAGGCGAATGTAGTAGGTGGAGCGATCGCTAATACCAATCGTATGCCGCTGGATTAAGGTAGGCGTAGTGTTGCAGGGTTGTCCGACTAGGCAAAGTTCAGGAAAGATCTGTTGTAAAAGTTGTAGAACCTCGGCAGGATCTTCAGAAGCGGGCAACAGCGGTTCGACACTATCATGCAGGGTGCCTGCAATCGACTCTATCTCTCGCTCTAGCGCTGTCCAGTTTGCTTGAATCAAAGCACGGTAAGCGCCCAGCCCCGACAGGCTTAAAATTAAGGCCATGACACCGGCATACCAGAGCGAAAGCCGCAGCCGACTGCGACGAAATAGAGATTGTTTAGCCATGGCTCAAGACTATAAAAAATAAAAGCTGTAGGAATTAGTAGACAAATCGGTAGCCCCTACTCGGTACGGTTTCAATCGGACAGGTGCAGCCGTGGCTAGAAAATTTGCGTCGCAGCAGACGAATCTGGGCGGCAACAACGTTACTCATAGCTTCAGAATCTATATCCCAAAGCTGCGATCTGAGCTTGCTGCCAGAAATAATTTGACCCTGTTGCTGCATCAAATAGGCCAGAATTTGAAACTCTTTGCGGGTGAGGGTGAGGGTTTGCTCTGGTTGCTCTGCGCTCTGAACTGACACCGTACTACTGGCAGGAGCTAGTGTGAAGGCTCCTATCGAGAGTGACTGTGGCTGCATTTGGGGCGATCGCCGCTGGAGCGCTCGCAGTCGGGCTAGTAGCTCATCCATGACAAACGGCTTCACCAGATAGTCATCGGCACCAGCATCGAGTCCGGCGATGCGTTTTTGCGGCTGGCTGAGCGCCGTGAGCATGAGAATGGGGATAGGGTTTTGGTGCGATCGCAGCCGCTGGCATAGCTCTAGCCCTGAGAGTCCGGGCAGCAGCCAGTCCAAAACTACCACGCTATACTCCGTCCACTGACTTTCTAGATAGTGCCAAGCTTCCATCCCATCCTGCACCCAGTCCACCACATAGTTGTCATTTACCAGCACGCGCTTGATCGCCTCGCCCAGGCCCTGTTCATCTTCCACTAGCAAAATTCGCACCGTTACTTTTCCAGCGACCTCCCAGCTACGCCACCGATTGTACAGAAGCATTCGCCATTTCACCTGATTTTCATCTCCCCCCTGACATACTGATGCAAGTTTCTGATGCGAGAAGATATTGTTGGCGAAGTCCGCAATAGCGGCTCAAGCCCAGTGAATTCGTTCTCAGCTTCTTGGCTGCGCCAACGAGTTTGCGTTGGTTCAGCGTCGAAGATTTAGTTCGCCAACAGTATCCGAGAAGGTCTAAAACCTTGCTCAATCAGAGCTACTGCCAGCTGTTTTGTCATGAGGCGAGTTTTTAAAAATGAAGCGTATGTTCTGCAAGAGTCTGTACCGGAGCGCTGTAATTGCTGCTGTTTTGACCGTGAGTGCGCCTGCGATCGCCCACATCGGCCATGGAGACGAGTTTGAAGCGACAGGAGATGTTCAGCGCGTTGAGGTGAGGTCGGAAACCGACAGCCAGATGGGGATTCAAGTCGCGCCGATTGAACCGGAAACTGATGGCAATACAGCGGTGCTGATACCCGCAACAGCCCTGGTAGAGGCCGATGGCAACAGCTATGTTTTCGTGGAGTACGAAAACTTTTATGAGCCTGTCCCGGTGACGACGGGCACCAGCCAGGGGGAACTGATTGAAATTACTGAAGGACTTTCTGTGGGCGAACAGCTCGTCACACAAGGCGGGCTGAGTCTCTACGCGCAGTCTCGCCGCGCTCAACCTTCAGAGGTAGCTGAAGTCTCCGCTGGCGAGGCGGCGTCAATTGCATCACCCATCGAGAATAATTCGACCAGTGAAACGACCGAATCGAGCTTTCCTTTAATTCCGATTGCAGGGGTAGGAGCCGTTGTGCTACTCGCTGGCGGCGGCGCGTTAGCGGTTGCCAATAACGGCAAGGGTCGATAGGAGCATTCATCGTTGTGATCAATCGAATTTTAAAGTGGTCTATCGTTCAGCGCTGGCTGATTGTCTGTTGCGCCATTGCTATCGGCATTTGGGGTAGCTTTAGCGTTACCCAGATGCCGATGGATGTTTTCCCTGAATTTGCGCCGCCGCAGGTTGAGATTCAAACCGAAGCCGTAGGGTTAGCGCCTGAAGAAGTCGAAGCCCAAATTACGGTACCGATTGAAAGTGTCGTCAACGGTTTGCCAGGGGTCACCATCGTGCGCTCCTCTTCTAGGGTGGGGCTTTCTATCATTCAAGTAGTGTTCGACCAAGGCGCTGATATTTCTCAGGCAAGGCAGGCCGTTACTGAACGGTTACAAGAAGTCACCAATCAGCTTCCTGAAGGCATTCACCCCCCTGAGATTTCTCCTTTGGTCTCTCCTTTGGGTACGGTTTTGCAATACGCTTTCACCGTTCAAGACGGTGGCCAAACGTCTCTAATGGATCTGCGGCAGTTTGTTCAAGATACGCTGGGCAACCGCGTACTCTCCGTTCCCGGTGTTACCCAAGTCACCGTCTATGGCGGTGAGGATCGACAAGAGCAGGTGCTTGTCGATCCTAGTAAGCTCGCGGACTTCAATGTGTCTCTAGAGCAGGTGACGGCGGCGGCGCAAGCTGCCAATGCCAACGCCCCCGGTGGATTCCTAATCGGTGGCGGACAAGAGCTGCTGGTGCGAGGGATGGGCCAGATTGCTTCGATTGAAGATTTACAACAATCGGTTGTCACCGTTCGAGATGGCCAGCCGGTTTTACTCTCGGATGTAGCTGATGTAGAAACGGGCGCGGCCCTCAAGCGAGGCGATGCCAGCTTTAACGGTCAGCCTGCGGTGGTGTTGCTAGTCACCAAACAACCTCAGGTCGATACGCCCACGGTGACGAAAGGGATAGAAGCGGTCATTGCCGACCTTCAGCCCACGTTTCCAGACGATGTGCAAATTACAACTACTTTCCGACAGGCCAACTTTATTGAAACAGCGGTGCGGAACGTCAGTGGCTCTCTCCTTCAGGGCGTCGTCATCGTATCGGTGATTATGCTGCTGTTTTTGATGAACTGGCGCACGGCAGTCATTACCCTAAGCGCGATTCCGCTTTCTTTGCTGATTGGGCTGATGGTGATGAACGCCTTTGGCCTCGGCATCAACACCATGACGCTGGGCGGACTGGTGGTAGCGATTGGCTCTGTGGTCGATGATGCCATCGTCGATATGGAAAACTGCTATCGCGGGCTGCGTCGAAATCAGGCGCAGGACAACCCTAAGCATCCTCTGCGGGTGGTGTACGACACCTCTGTAGAGGTGAGAATGGCCGTCATTTTTTCCACCGTCATTATTGTGGTGGTGTTTGCGCCCATTTTTAGCCTGACAGGGGTAGAGGGCCGAATTTTTGCGCCGATGGGCATTGCCTATTTGGTTAGTATCTGCGCTTCCACACTGGTAGCCATGACGCTATCTCCCGCGCTGTGCGCCATTTTGCTGGCCAATCGCCCGCTGCCGCAAGAAGAAACCTTAGTTTCTCGTTGGGCCGAGCGGCTTTATCGGCCCTGTTTGCGGCTGGCGATGAGCGCCCCCAAGCTAATTTTAGGCGTGGCGTTAGTCGCACTGATTGCAACCGTTTCTTTGGTGCCGACAATGGGCCGAGTGTTTTTGCCAGAGTTTCAGGAAAAATCTCTGGTGAATTCGATGGTTTTATTTCCAGGGGTTTCTTTGGATATGACGACGGGGGCAGGGGCGGCGCTGCAAACTACGCTCAAAGACAATCCGCTGTTTGAGTGGGTGCAGGTGCGGGCTGGGCGGACCCCTGGAGATGCTGATGGCGCTGGGGTGAATATTGCTCACGTTGATGTAGAACTCAGCGACACGGCCATGAAAGATCGAGAGGCAAGCGTGCAAACGCTGCGGGATGCTTTTAACCAACTGCCGGGGGTAGCTCCGAATGTGGGTGGCTTTATTTCTCACCGAATGGACGAGGTGCTCTCTGGCGTGAGAAGTGCGATCGCTATCAAAATATTTGGCCCCGACCTAGATCAGCTCCTGGCCCTGGGCGAACAGGTGCGCGATGTGATTGAACCCATTCCGGGCGTTGTCGATTTGCAGCTAGAACCTCAAGTCCCCGTGCGGCAAGTTCACATTCAGCTCAATCGTCAGGCGGCGGCGGGCTATGGGTTAACCATGGGCCAACTCGCTGATGTGGTCGAAACGGCTTTGAATGGTCGGGTGGTTTCTCAAGTAGTGGAAGCACAGCAGCGCAGCGATATCTTAGTTTGGCTGCGGCCCGAGGCTCGCAGTAGCCTAGATGCCATGCGAGCGATTCCCATTAGCACCCCGACCGGAGAAACGGTGTCTTTGGGCAGTGTCGCGCAGGTGGATTATGGCATGGGGCCAAACCTAATTAATCGAGAAGATGTATCTCGGCTAATTGTGGTTTCTGCCAATGTTGCCGACCGACCGCTGGGCACGGTGGTGGGCGATATTCAAGCTCAGATTCGCTCGCAGGTGTCGCTGCCGCAGGGCTACTTTATTGAGTACGGCGGACAGTTTGAGTCAGAGCAGCGGGCAAGCCGTAACTTGACGGTGTTTAGTGTGCTGGCAGCGATCGCGATCGCCCTGCTGATGTATTTCTCAGTGAAGTCACTGCCTGCCACCATCGCCATTATGCTCAATTTGCCACTAGCCATCGTGGGCGGCGTTCTGGCCATTGTGCTCACCGGGGGCGTCATTTCTATCGCTTCTCTCATCGGCTTTATTACCCTATTCGGGGTAGCGGTGCGCAATGGCCTGCTGCTGGTTGATAACTACAATCGCAAGTTTGCCGAAGGCGTTCCCTTGCACAAAGCGGTCACGGGCGGCTCTATGGAGCGAGTCAATGCCATTTTGATGACAGCGCTCACCTCGGCGCTGGGGATGCTGCCTTTGGCGATCGCCACGGGCGCTGGCAATGAAATCTTACAGCCGTTAGCCACTGTGGTTTTAGGCGGATTGTTCACCTCTACCGCGCTGACGCTGCTAGTGATTCCGGCGCTCTACGCCCAGTTTGGCAAGCGACTGATACCCACATTGCGCAATACACAAACCCAGCCCGACTGGGAATTGGATTATTCACCTAATGCGTCAAACGCACTCAAAGCCTAATTATGTTTCTCAATCATTCAAAACAACAGTTGTCGGAAATCCGCAGCAATAAAAGAGTCCCTTTTCGAGCTTTTCAGGGCATTGCATGGCTCTCAAGCATTGTTGTTCTGTTCTGGATTTTTCAAGGTGTCAGGGCGCGTCTATCCCATCGGCATAACATAGACACGCCTGCCTATTCGTTACCTTTAGCCATGTCTGGCGGCAATCCCCATGTTCGCGCCCTAATGCGAACAATTTCGGCCAGTGAGTCGGATGGACGCAATGCTTATGCCCTGCTGTACGGGGGTAGCCATGTGCATGATTTGAACCAGCATCCTGACCAGTGCCTTACGATTGAAGTCGGTGTAAACAAAGGGCTGTGTTCAACCGCTGCTGGACGATATCAATTTCTCACACCTACCTGGCAAGAGAAAGCAAACAGCTATCATCCTGCCCCTCTCTGGACGGATGATAGCCTCAGCTACAGCTTTGCCCCTGAGTATCAAGATGAGGTCATGTACCGCTGGCTAAATGATTACTACGAGTGGGACATCGATATCATCACAATGCTCGAAGAAGATCGGGTTGAGGAGGTACTAACTTACTTATCGGGCGTTTGGACAAGTTTAGGCGGCGGCATCGAAGACAACGAGAACACGCCTTATTTACCGACGCTCTACCGCCAGTTTTTAGCTGAAGAGCTTGCGTCTGTATGAATGACCCGGCTATTCAGATAGAGCGGGTCTAGCGCAGTGCCAACGCGGCTAACACAGTACCGGCACGACGCAGCCCATTAGAGTAATGGATAGCAACCGTATTACCTTGAGCATTTTGATCGCAAGCCGAGTGGGTATCACCCAACATAGGCTCTCGGAAATGAGCGCTCGCGGCAGTTGTTCTAACATCTTTTTGGCTACCTGATGGAAGGTGTACAGCGAGGGTCAGGCAACGTAGCTTTTTCTGGCTCGCGAGGAAACCAGGAGGCGGTTCGCTTACAAAGTTCTACTAGCATCAGCATGGTGGGCACCTCGATGAGAACCCCAACGACAGTGGCTAGCGCTGCTCCAGAGCTGAGACCAAATAACATGACGGCGGTGGCGATTGCCACTTCAAAATGATTGCTTGCTCCAATCAAAGCTGCCGGAGCCGCATCTTCATAGACCATTCCTAGCTTCTGTGCAGCGACATAGGTTATGAAGAAAATGAAATTTGTTTGAATAAATAGGGGAACTGCGATCAACAAAATATGCAGAGGATTGCGAACAATCAGCTCGCCCTTGAAGGCAAACAGCAACACCAACGTAATCAGCAATGCTAGCACCGCCACCGGACTGAGATTTTTCAAAAATACCTGTTCAAACCAGGCTTTTCCCTTATGCCTGAGAATCCAGCTACGAGACACCGCCCCCGCCAGTAGCGGTAGCCCCACATAGATTAGAACCGATAGCACAATAGTTGCCCAAGGCACTGTCAGATCATTCGATGAGAGCAACCAGCCTCCGAGCGGCGCATAGAGAAATAGCATCGCCAGGGAGTTAATTGCCACCATCACCAGGGTGTGTCCTTGATTGCTGTAGGACAGATAGCCCCACATCAGCACCATTGCCGTACAGGGCGCAATTCCCAGTAGAATCGTACCTGCAATGTATGAATTGGCGATAGGCACCTCCACACCTCTAATCAGCTCAGTACCTGCGATTAAAGGGCGAAATAACCATCCAATAAAAAACTGGGCAAACGCAACCATCGTAAAGGGCTTAACTAGCCAGTTAATCGCCAGCGTAAGCAGAACGGGCTTGGGCGTTTTAGCAGCCTGCTTCGCCTGAGAAAAATCAATCTTCACCATGATGGGGTACATCATGAAGAACAGACAGACAGCAATCGGAACAGATACCTGATAGACGCTCATGGCATCTAGGGTTTCTGCAATGCCAGGGAAAACGCGCCCGAGAATGATTCCGGCTACAATGCAGAGCGCCACCCACAGCGTTAAATATCGTTCAAAAAGATTGAGTCTACCCCCGGCTTGAACCGGCTTTCGAGGCATTTGAGCGTGTTCGTTAGCCATCGGTTAGCTGTCTCCTTTCCAAGTGATTGCATTAGCCGCTTTAGGATTTGGCAGTCTTAACGTGACTAGCTCAGCTAAAAGCACCAAAACTGTTGATACCCATAGACAGCCCACCAGCCCGTATAGCTGAAATATCAAGCCAGAGAGTACCGTACCCGCTAGCCGTCCGCCCGAGTTGGCCATGTAGTAAAAGCCCACGTTCAGCGCTACTTTGTCGTCTTCGGTGTAGGCCAGCACCAGATAGGAATGGACGGCTGAGTTGAAGGCAAACACAATGCCGAAAACCATCAGGCCAATAACGATGGTCTGTGCTGCCGGAAGCCCTATCTGGAGGGCAAGGGCGATCGCCGCTGGAATTGCAATCAAAAACCCTGTCCAAAAGCGAATCGTCCCGGCCCCTGGCGGTTGCCCTGAGCCAAACCGCCTCAGCAGCGTCGGCGCGAGTGACTGTACTAGGCCGTAGCCAATCACCCAAATCGCGAGAAAGCCGCCAACCTGTTCAAACGACCAGTTCAGTACGCTGTAAAGAAAGACAGGCAGGCCCACCACAAACCAAACATCTCGTGCGCCAAACAGAAAGAAACGCGCGGCTGAGAGAATATTGATCTCAGGACTCTTGGAAAATAGCTGACGAAATTTCACCTTCGCGTTGATCTTTCCCATCCCTGAAGGTAGCCATCGGCTCGATAGCAGCACAATCAACAGTCCTGCGGCCATAATCACTAGCGCACTCGCATAGCCAAACACCGATAGCAGCAGACCGCCTAAGAAAAACCCCACGCCTTTAAGCGCATTCTTCGACCCGGTAAGAATCGCGACCCATTTGAACAAAGATGACTGCGCCTCTTTGGGAATCACTAAGCGAATCGCGCTCTTAGAACTCATTTTGGTCAGGTCTTTGGCAATTCCTGAAAGAGCCTGTGCAAACATGACGTAGGGAACGGCAAGGGCGATTGCCCAAGATTCATTTACAGGCGTCAGCAGCAGCAGCGCTAAAATTTGCAGCGCAATCCCGCCATACAGCGTCAGCTTGACCCCAAAGCGAGTTCCTATCCATCCACCCAAAAAGTTAGTGACAATGCCAAAGATTTCATAGAACAAAAACAGCATCGCTACTTCTAAAGGGGTGTAGCCCAAAGTGTGAAAGTACAGCAGCACCAGCATTCGCAGCGCCCCATCGGTAATCGTAAAGCCCCAGTAAGCAGCAGTAACGAGCGCATAGTTGCGAATTCCGATCCGGTCAATAGTGGGTGAAGAATCCATAAGATACAAGCATTTTTTAGTTGGATTAAACCGTCGCAGTCAGATCTGAAGTTAGGTCGAGAGATTGGGCCAGAAATCAAGCCAGAGATCGCGCTACTTTTCGCGCCAGTTCCGCCATCCGATTGGCATAGCCCCATTCGTTGTCGTACCAAGCCAGCACTTTCACCTGCGTACCATCGACCACCATCGTAGAGAGCGCGTCAATAATGGCCGAGCGCGGATCGTCCTTGTAGTCCACTGAAACCAGCGGACGTTCTTCATATCCCAAAATGCCGCTAAGATCTCCTCCCCGCGCTGCTGCTTTGAACAAATCGTTGACTTCTTCAACACTCGTTGGCGCGTCCACCTCAAACACGCAGTCTGTCAAGGAGGCATTGAGCAAAGGGACTCTTACCGCTAAGCCATTAAGCTTGCCGGTAAGTTCAGGGAAGATTGCAGTAATCGCGGTTGCCGAACCTGTTGTTGTTGGGATCAGAGATAGGCTATTTGCCCGCGCGCGTCGTAAGTCTTTGTGGGGGGCATCAACAATCGTTTGAGTATTCGTGATGTCGTGAATCGTAGTGATTACGCCATGTCGAATGCCCAGTCCCGCGTGGATTACTTTCACAACCGGGGCTAAGCAGTTGGTTGTACAAGAAGCTGCCGTTAATAGGTGATGCTCATCGGGATTGTACAAGTCGTCATTAATCCCCATGACCACATTCAGGGCTTCTTGCTTCACGGGCGCTGCCACAATCACCTTTTTTACGCCCCGCTTGAAATAAGCCGCCAACAGTTCTGGCGTCCGAAACTTACCCGAACACTCCAGCACCATATCAATCCCAAGATCTTCCCACGGCACCTCATCGGGCGTTTTGTATTCGCTGAAGCTTAGGGGCTGCTGGTCGATTAAAAACCGCTCCTGACTTACTGCCTCTACTTCCTGCTGCCACCGCCCATGCACCGAGTCAAACTTCAGCAGGTGAGCCGCTGCTATAGCGCCTCCCTCAATCTCATTGACGTGAACAAATTCCAGCTCAGGCCAGCGCCACGCCGCTCGCAAAACCAGACGCCCAATCCGACCAAATCCATTAATTGCAACTCGCACCATGTGGTTCCTCACCATGACATCACATCCACGAAAGAATGGATTGATAGCTGCATTATTTCAAATTTAATTGAAATGTCAAGTCGCTAAGGCGACATTTCAGGCAAATTTAGTTCAATTAAATTTGGTGGATCAAGTTTAGTCAGGACAAATTCGAGCCGGTAGAATTGGACTGTAGCGGCGAAATTCGGCAATGTACCGCTCTAGAACGATGAACTGCTGCAAGTTCAATCGGTAGTAAATCCAGCGTCCTTCCTGTCTACCTTCAATCAGATCGGCCTCTCGTAGTGTCTTGAGGTGAAAGGATAGCTTGGACTGGGTTACGCCCAAGTGCTTGGCGATATCGCAAGCACAGAGTTCCTGGTCGCGCAGCAGTTCAATAATCTGAATGCGATAGCCATCAGCAAAGGCTTGAAAAAGCGGCAAAATAGCAGGTTGTGTAGCGGTCTTCATAATTACTCACTAAGTCTACTTGAAATGATAGCCTTTCTTATCCACCCGTAAGGGTTTGACGTACGCAGATATGATGGCTCACCCCTTCCATCTTCACGCTGCGGCCTTTTAAGTCGGGAGCCGTGAGGGTAAGCCCTATTCAGCATGAAAGGATACCGTGTTAGTGCGCGGTGGTGAAACCCTGCGCATCCGTATTCACTTCAAGGACTTCTCCAGCAAGAGCGTTTATCATTGCCACATTCTTGACCACGAAGAGCTTGGTATGATGGGCATTATAGATGTGTAGGCATAGCCGTTATCAATGAAACGACGTCAGTTTAATCGCCGGTTCGTGGGGCTTATAGCCGCTACATCTAGTGTCCCGCTACTATCTCGCTGTGCGCGTAGCAACAACGCCACAGACCCTGGCGGCACTTTGCAGCGATTAACCAGTAAAAACGGACTACTAGAACTCTCTTTAACGGCTAAAGCGCAAACCCAAAAGATTGCCAACCAGTCTATACAGCGGCTTGCTTACAATGGCCAATTCCCAGGCCCCGTTCTTGAAGCCCATGCGGGTGATACAGTTCGACTCACGTTAGCCAATGAGCTAGATAGCCCTACCAATCTTCACTACCACGGCTTACATATTTCGCCTGAGGTGGACAATGTTTTTCGAGAGGTGCCCTCTGGAGAGCAGTATACCTACGAATTTCAAATTCCTGAGAATCATCCAGCCATCACAGGTTGGTATCATCCTCACTATCATTCTAAAGTTGCACTACAGGTCTTTGGCGGACTCGCAGGGCCGCTGATTGTTCGAGGAGGGTTAGACAATATTCCTGAGCTTCAGCAAGCTGAAGAGGCTCTTTTGTTGCTGCAAGACTGCGATTCGAGAGTGCAGGCTGATTCTGAATCGCTGCCAACGTTGGCTAAAAGGTGGGGGCGTGAAGGGAACCTACTATTGGCAAACGGACAACAGAATCCAGTAATCGACTTACCCCAAAATGGACTGCTGCGGCTGCGGCTAGTCAACGCTTCTGCTTCGCGGATTTATAAACTTCAACTACAGGAGCATCCCTGGTATTTGATGGCGACCGATAGAGGTGCGATCGCAGAGCCGACTGAACTCGAAACACTTTCACTTTCTCCCGGCGAACGCGCAGAACTGCTCATTCCAGGGCAAAGAGAACCGGGTGATTATAAGCTGCTGAGCTTGCCATACGACCGTGGCATAACAGATATGATTCAGGGTATGGGCAGCAGCGTTGAGCAGATACCTGGCGTTGTAATGCCGACAGAAACAACCATTGCAACATTACGCTACGCAAAAGGAGACCGCACCTCGCCTCTCCCGCTTCCCAAAGTGCTCATGCCCGTCAAGCCATTGCCAGAACCTGTAAAAACCCGAGAATTTGTACTCAATCACGGTATTGATTCCACCGCAGGCGCAACAGGCTTCATCATCAACGGCCAGTCCTTTGTAATGGATCGAGTAAGCACTCAGGTACGGCTCAATCAGGTAGAAGATTGGAAGATCATCAATAAAGCCAGCATGGATCATCCTTTTCATCTGCACACGAATCGTTTCCAGGTAATAGAGCGCAATGGAAAGCCTGAACCGATGCTCGCATGGAAAGATACGGTGAGCGTTGGCAGCTACGAAACCGTCAAAATCAGAGTTAAATTTGAAGACTATACGGGCCGCAGCGTCTATCACTGTCATATTCTCGACCACGAAGACCAAGGCATGATGGGAATTGTAGAAATTGTTTAAGCGATTAGAAAACGCTTTGCTATGAAAAAACGGAAAAGCCACTCGCAAGCATCGGATAGCATTTGACATTATCAGCTGTAGACAAGTAGCGAGGTTTATCCACAACTTAGTTCAGAAAAGACTTTAGGAAAATCTCATCTCAACTATCAAAACTATTATGATTGGCACTTTTTCCGACAGATGAAACAGCCATCAAACCCCAAAGTATGCCGAACCGCACACGCTGTGCTCGCTCAACTTGGAAACCTGTAATGTCTAAGTAGTGACTTAGCTCAGCTTCAGTGTAGCACTGCTGATGGGCTGGATCTAGCCACTGCAATATAAGATCACAAATTCGGCACAGTAAAAAATCTTTGCACCAGTCTAAAATGATCACTTTTCCGCCAGGTTTTAAGACTCGAAATATTTCTGTTAATGCTTCACATGGATCAGAAAAGTAGTGAAATGCATTGGCAGAAACCACTACATCAAAAGATTCGCTAGAGAAAGGTAAATCAGATACTGCCGCGTTCTTAAAGGAGACATTGGCATAGCCTTCAAGTTTTTGGCTTGCATGGACAACCATCCGCTCTGAAATATCAATACCTGCAATAACTTGGCTGGGATGGTCTTGGATCAAAAGCCGTACTAACTCCCCGGTACCACAAGCCACATCTAATACAGTTGCAGCAGGCGGAATATCCGCCCATGCTTTGAGAAAAGAAAGTGTATCGGAAAGGTATCTTCGCCAGCGCAAGTCGTAAACCCGAGCTAAGTCGTCGTACTGCTTTTGGATAGCCGATTCAACTAAAGCTTCATCTGAGCTCATAAGATACACTCGCTAATATTGCAATACCTTAACCTTATCTAGTTGAATCACGCACACAAAAAGCAAAGAAAACAATGAACATCCCCGCCGCAAGCGGACGGAGTATCACTTCTCGACGCTCACACGCTACGCAGTTCGTCGTCGCTCAGCAGAGCCCTTCGGACACGGCATTTTCTGGACGCCGCAAAGCGGCGGGGAATTCAACCCATCAGAAGGTGCTTTCCCCCCTTGACTCTCTCCTAGACTGTAGGGTTTATGCTACCAACAGCTATAGGACAGGATATCTATGTTCTTGTCTTTTTGAGCAAACTTATGCGGAGTAGATTTTCGATGAAACTACAGTTCAACGTTCCAAATATGGCCTGCGGCTCCTGTGCAAAAACTATCGCCAACGCAGTGAAGTTAGTAGACCAGAATGCAAGAGTCGAAGCCGACCCTAAGACCAAAAAAGTCGATGTTGAAACCGACTCTGCCGAAGCTTCTATTAAAGAAGCGATTCAGGATGCTGGCTACGCTGTTTCGTAAGTAATCGATTCGGGTCAATCCCTTTAACCTCTGATCGAAACTCCTGTTGAATAGGAAAGAATTTTAATGACTTCAACTACCTTGAAGCTAAAAGGTATGAGCTGCGCTTCATGCGCAAACAGCATCCAAACGGCAATTGGCCAGGTACCAGGCGTTAACCGCGTTCAGGTTAACTTCGCTGCTGAGCAGGCTAAGGTTGAATTTGATGCACGCAGTACTACTGTAGAAGCCATTCGAGCAGCGGTCGCCGGGGCGGGCTACGAAGCCGATGAAAACGAAGGCTGGGGCATTGGAGAAGAAGACGCTCAAGCGCAAAAAGAACGTAAGGCACAACAACGGGCATTGCTGCGCAAGACGACCGTCAGCGGCATCATTGGGAGCGTCCTGATTGTAGGCACTTTGCCAATGATGATAGGGGTCGATATTCCAGGTTGGCCTATGTTCATGCATAACGCCTGGCTACAGCTCGTTCTGGCAACACCCGTTCTTTTCTGGTGTGGGCAATCCTTTTTCGTCGGCGCATGGAAAGCCTTTACGCATCGCTCAGCCAACATGAACACTTTGATTGCGCTAGGCACAGGAGCCGCCTACGCTTACTCCCTGTTTATCACCCTGTTCCCAAATATCTTGATTACCCAAGGCCTCTCACCAGATGTGTATTACGAAGTTGCCGTGGTCATCGTCGCCATGCTCCTGTTGGGTCGCTACTTAGAAGATCGAGCTAAAGGACAGACGTCAGATGCTATTCGTCAGCTAATGGGCCTGCAAGCAAATACCGCGCGAGTCTTAAGACAGGGCGAAGAGATAGATCTGCCACTTGAGGAAGTTGTTGTCGGTGATATCGTGATTGTGCGCCCTGGTGAGAAAATTCCAGTGGATGGAGAAGTCACCGAAGGGACTTCCGCCGTCGATGAATCCATGGTGACAGGCGAACCTGTGCCTGTTAAGAAAGAAGCCGGTGAAGAAGTCATTGGCGCAACCATTAACAAAACAGGTAGTTTTCGATTTAGAACTTCGCGAGTAGGCAAGGATACATTGCTGGCACAAATTGTGCAGCTTGTACAGGATGCTCAGGGCTCGAAAGCACCGATTCAGAAGCTGGCCGATCAGGTGACAGGGTGGTTTGTCCCAGCGGTAATAGCCATCTCTATTACCACCTTTCTCCTCTGGTTCAGCATTATGGGCAACATTACACTCGCCCTGCTCACAACCGTTAGCGTTCTTATTATCGCCTGTCCATGTGCTCTAGGTCTTGCTACTCCTACCTCTATCATGGTGGGCACCGGTAAAGGGGCTGAAAACGGTATTCTCATCAAAGATGCCGAGAGTTTAGAACATGCCCACAAGCTTCAGGCCGTTGTTGTTGATAAAACCGGCACGTTGACCGAAGGCAAGCCAACTGTCACCAATTATTTGACCGTGCGCGGTACTGCTGATAGTAACGAAATTAAGCTGTTGCAAATAGCGGCAACTGTCGAACGCAACTCGGAGCATCCTCTTGCGGAAGCTGTCGTGAACTATGCCGAGTCACAGGGCATTGAAAAGAAGAAACTGACGGGTGTTGAAGATTTTGAGGCGGTTACAGGTAGAGGTGTTCAAGGCAACATCAACGGCCATTTGGTGCAGATTGGGACTGAGCGCTGGATGCAGAGTCTGGGCATCGATACTAGCTCCCTTCAGTCTCATCGTCAGTCCTGGGAAGCCGCCGCAAAAACCACCGCTTGGGTTGCCATAAACGGCAAAGCCGAAGGGCTAATAGGGATATCTGATGCTTTGAAAAAATCTTCTGCTCAGGCAGTCAGTGTCCTGCAAAAGATGGGATTAGAAGTAGTGATGCTGACTGGCGACAATCAACAGACTGCGGAGGCGATCGCCCAAGAAGTTGGCATTCGTCGAGTATTCGCTGAAGTTCGCCCCGACCAGAAAGCCGCACAGATCAGGCAGCTACAGTCTGAAGGCAAGCAAGTTGCGATGGTGGGTGACGGCATTAATGACGCGCCCGCGCTGGCCCAAGCAGATGTGGGGATCTCGATTGGGACGGGAACGGATGTAGCGATCGCAGCCAGCGATATCACGCTCATCTCCGGCGACCTTCAGGGTATCGTCACCGCCATTCAGCTCAGCAAAGCCACCATCTCCAACATCCGGCAAAATCTGTTTTTTGCCTTCATTTACAACGTTGCCGGTATTCCAATTGCTGCTGGGATTCTCTATCCTATCTTCGGTTGGCTATTGAATCCGATCATCGCAGGCGCAGCCATGGCTTTTAGCTCAGTCTCCGTGGTCACTAACGCGCTCAGACTCAGGAACTTTCGACCCGCTGTTCAAGCACCTATTAAATACAGGGGCATCCGCTAAAAACAGGTGAATACATGAAATTACAACTTCCTAAAGGTAGCTGGCTGCTCGGCAGTCTCTTAAGCACTGGCCTATTGTTTGGCATTACGCCTACGGCTCAAGCCCAAATTGCTGAACCCGATACCAGTGAATTTCGCCGAATAGAACAGCCTCTAGGCTTAAAGGCAGGCATCGTAGCGGCTGGCGCTGGGCTCATCGGCTTAGAGCTATGGTGGTTTCTCTTGAGCAAGAACAAAGCTCAAACGGCTCAGGTGTCTGAAGGCGTTCAGTCCATAGATATTACAGTCGATGGTGGCTACTCGCCCGATCAAATTGTGGTGCAGGCAGGTCAACCTGTCCGGCTCAACTTCTTGCGGAAAGATCCGAGTAGCTGCTTAGAGCAAATCATTCTGCCAGATTTTAACAAGGCGGTAGACTTGCCACTCAATCAGGAAGCCGCTATTGAGGTCGTACCACCCAAGGCAGGCGACTACACCTTTCACTGCGGCATGAACATGTTTCGCGGTACGCTTACCGCAAAAGAAGGCTCATAGCCGTCGTCGGATGCATTCGCATGACGGCTAGCCATTTAGCTCTCAGTTCGTAATGGTTCTGAAGATTACTAATGTATTAAGCTAAGTGGCCAAAGATACAGCGTCACTGCTTTGCATCTTTCATCCCTATTTCATATTTGTCTGTAATACTGCTTGCGAGCCGTCTCACAAAACTCAAGCACATGGCACATCCATCAACTCGCTACCGCGTAATCCTTTCTGGCACGACCTTTGCCTTTGGGACTCAGCTATTGTCGGCTCGTCAGGCGATCGCTCATGAAGACCACTACAAAACTGAGGAAGCAGAAAAGACAACTTCTTCAGTAGATAGCGAACAACCTGATCTCTCCGCCGAACCAGATAATAGCTCAGAGAAGCCCGCTCAGGAAGTAGTTCCTGCATCCAAGACTAACTCGCTCAGCTCAGAAACTAACGCTTTACCTGCTGATCAGCAGTTGGACAATGAGACGGCTGTTCAGGCTATTCCTACAACTCAAGAACCCGTAAACACTTCTAGATCTGGACTCTTCAACGGCTTCTCTATAGGGTTAGGCGAAGCATTGCTAGCGCTTATTGTTATAGGGCCTTTCCTGCTGCGCTCCTGGAAAAAAAGATCAAAGGCATAACGGTGGCTTAAACAGAAATAATAGAGTCTTTTACTATGGCAATCAATCGAGTTCGTTTACGGCGGCTACACAAGGCACTTGTTCCTTTTATGGTGCTTCCGCTATTGCTAACGCTAACAACAGGAACGCTCTTTCAGTTTGCAGTAGCAGGCGATCGCGCAAACGATTTTCTCTGGTTGCTAGAGCTGCATAGAGGCAAGTTTGGACAAGTCAATCTAGAGTTTCTCTACCCTATTCTTAACGCGCTGGGGCTTCTAACTCTGATTGTCACAGGTTCAATTATGTGGTTTCAATCTCCTAGCCGAAAAAAGGGAAGCAGCTAGAAGCCAAAAACGCTTGAAAGCACATAAGTATATAAGTATAGCTATCATTATGAATGAGCCATCGTATCTGCTTCCTACCATCATCGGTCAATTTCAATCTCCTGGGCCAGAAATCGTTAGCATTGGCCCACTCACCTTACGC
>Ga0209194_1000463_pt1 | contig 32511 bp, 44 predicted proteins | sample COGITO_mtgs_1004_FD_184787 | JGI IMG/M metagenome (GOLD analysis project Ga0209194, IMG submission 184787) | Pelagic marine microbial communities from North Sea - COGITO_mtgs_100413 (SPAdes) (version 2) | ecosystem: Environmental > Aquatic > Marine > Epipelagic ...
ATCATACACCTGTTCGATCAGAATGTTGAGCTAATCATTGAAGGCTTGGCTGCTCGGTCGGGCCGAGAGTTTCAGGAAGTTCTTTTACTTTTACAGAAAGGTAGGAAACTACATGGCACACACGGTATTAGATAATTGGAAAGTGCTGCCGCGCCTGATGATGCTGGCAGTCACTGTGCTGACCTATCAGGCGGTGCATTGGTTCATGGGGTTAGATGATCCCAGCGTTGCACAATCAGGGCTTGTAAGCGTCTGTATGGGCGCCCTGACAGGGTGCTTTGGCATATGGATGGGTAAAGAGTCCAAGACTACAGTTACAAACACAGCTTCATCGTCTAAGGTAGAGTATGAGGTAGACAAATGATCGCTCAAATTATTGGATCTCTTGGTGGACTAGCATCTACTTATCTCGATAGCAAAGCTGTCGTTAAGAAGGCAGAGGCAGAAACTAAAATGAAGATTGCTACTGGTGAGATTAGCTGGGAGCAGGCTGCTATACAGGCAAGCAATAACTCTTGGAAGGATGAGGCTTGGACTGTAGCTTTCATAGCCATAATCATGTGTTCGTTTGTGCCTCCGCTTCAGCCCTATATGAAGGAGGGCTTCGCTAATATTTCAGCTGCACCTGAGTGGTTTCAGTGGGCTTGCTTTAGCTCAATTGCTGCCAGCTTTGGTATTCGTACAATGAAGGGGTTTAAGAAATGAGTTATAAGTTAGGTAAGCGCAGCCTTGATAGGTTGATCGGTGTTGATGAGCGCATGGTTGCTATTGTTAAGTATGCAATCAATGTAACTAAGCAGGACTTTTCTGTGATCTGTGGGCTGCGCACCATCGAGGAGCAGAGAGCATTGGTTGCTAAGGGTGCAAGTCAGACAATGAAGTCAAAGCATATTGATGGATTGGCTGTTGATCTTATGGCTTACGTTGATGGCGGCAGATGGGAACTCAATCTCTATGACGAGATTGCTGACGCTATGGCAGAGGCCGCGCGTGAGGTAGATGTTCCTATTCGTTGGGGTGCAGCTTGGTCTGTGCCAAACATTGCTCAGTACAGTGAGGGGAACATGGAAGATGCAATGAATAGTTACATTGATTTGCGCAGATCGCAGGGTCGAAGACCATTTATTGATGGACCTCACTTTGAGTTAGTTGTATAAGATTCGAGTGGGTGGCTATCATCACAAGTAAGATCGACTTACCGCGGGACGGTGGTTGTTTAGCCTAAGATGACGTTGCTACCAAATGTGCCAACATTCAAATCAACGGCCACCCACACGATTACTTTCTGCTGTAATGATAGACACTGTTCTTTTTATTAGTGCCTACCTGCACTCGTTCTCTAGTAAGCACTCCATCCCGGTACATGAGGTCTAGCATCTGGCTAGCTATACGGAGTCCTAGTTTAGTTTCTCTGTTTATATCTTCAGCTACTCTAGTTTGTTTTTTACTGAAGCAGGACATTATCATTTGACGCCTAGCTATAGATTGTTCTCGTTGCTTTCTGATTGAAGCGTTTGTTGCTGTCTCAGGTGTGTATTTTTTTTGTTCAGGAAATGCTGGCCGCATCTTCAGGTCGATCATCTTCTGTTCAAAGCTACGCCATGTTTCTGCATAGAGAAGCTCATACTTCTCTGCCCTTGGTAGCTTGCTGTTGTAGATCTCGTCTATTCTTTTTGCGCTATCTGTATCAGTGCTTTTATTTCTTCTAGTTCTTGCTTTAGGTTGTGGCGCTGCTTGCTGTCCGCTATTAACACCATAGTTTTCAGCAGACGTTTGGCTCTGTTTAAGGCGATCTTCCCTTCTTCTTTCATTTGCTTTTCTCCTTGGACATACAAATTTAATTTCATATTTCTTGGTTAGTCTTTGTACTTCTGCATATGGTATATCAAGTAAGGTTGATGCTTCGCGTTGAGTTAGTCCCATTTCCGCTGCGTTGATACACTTGCTTATGTCTGACTTCTGCATGTGTGCCTCTTATTAGTTAAAAAAAGGGACAGCCCTAAGACTGCCCCAGTTGTCGGAGAACACCTCCTTTCTAAAACGGTATGTCATCACCTTGCAAGGGGTCGGTTGTTGGCGCTGCGCCTCCCGACATCTTGTCGCTCACTTGGAATGACATATAAGGCTTACCATCTTTCATCTTCTTCCATCCGGCAAGGCGTTTGCTGTCACCAAATGGGCCACTGTAATCAGGAGCTGACTCGTTCCCCTTCTTATCGTTCTCAAAGAAGGTTCCTGCTTTTTCGTAAACCTCGATGATCTGCTTGCCATCACGGGTTTGGTCGCGCACCAGCATCACCTTTTTATCTGCGCCCTCGACGTTGAGCTTGCCTTGCAGGATCATCTGCTGCGTAGGAAATGGGGTGAAGGCTGCGCCTCGGTTAGTGTCGTCGTATTGTTCTGCCATGCTTCTGGCTCCTTTGATTAAGTTAGTGAGGCGGTTCGTGGAACATGCCGCCTCGGTCATGCTAAAAAACTGAAGACGGTGGTATAATCTTCAGTACCCACAATTCCTACCATCCGCCCGGTCCGGATGTATCTCCCGATGTTAAGCCCTTCGTGACTTGAACACCGCTCGATTGCTTGGCGGCTATGTTGCCGTCATCATCTTCTGTTGCAAGGCAAGCCATACCTAGCAAGCCGTAGCGTCTAGCGTACGTTATAGCGCTGCCTAAACCCTGCATGTCCTGCTTACTCAAGACTAGGTAAACCTTGCTTGAGAAGGCTTCTCCTGAAGTGTGAAGTAGCTTTGTTTCTACATACACACCCAGCTCGTCACGGCCACAGGGTTGCATGACTACGAACCCGTTGTCTTGGAACACGCTTGACGTAGCGTCAATTACTGCATCGAGAGATGCGTATTTGTTCTTGAAGTGTGGGTTTACGCTATCTTTCTTTACCGTTTCCATAGCTTGCTGCGCTTTGAGTAGCGCCTTGATTGCTGTGTCACTCATTGGTTGTTCTCCTTGTTATGCGGATGGCTCCGCGTTTGTCACGTTTAGCTGTGAGCTGATCGCAGTAAACTTCACGTTCATTGTCACCAACCATATCTTTGATTTGTTTTTTGGCTGACTCGAATGTCTTAGCTGCCGCTTCATTTTCTATGTATGTAATAGCGGCGTCCACAAATTGGTTGTCACTTGTGGCGTTGCGCTTGACCATGTTGTCCACCGACACCTTGTCAATGCTAAGTTGTATCGGCTGGTCATTACCAATTGGCTCTTCATCGCGAAGCACGTAACCCCAGAAATCTGACACCACTGCCCACATAGAATTGAAATACTCTTTGTTCCTGCTGACATAGGCTGACTCCCATTTGTTGTTGCCGAAGATAACAGATAAATACGCACCTTCTGCACCTGCAAGCTCTATGTACAGCTGCACTTGCGGCATGTAGTATTCAATTACTTTGTCTAAAGTATTGTAGGCATTGGTGTGCTTGGCTTCGACAATATGTGCATCATTTATTTTGGTTTCGTTGTCTGTGTAAACCATGCCATCAAACGTACCTTTAGCTGGTACGCCGTCAATCATATCGTTTTCAGTTAGCTGCTTGTTGTATAGGTTGAAGCCATACTCATGGGCAAACCACTCTAGATTAAAGTCCTCAGTGTAAACGCCCATCTGCACAGCGATGTTACGAGACAGATCTTCGGGCTCAACTCTCCCTGTCTTGACTTGCCATAACTCCAACCAGTTCCCCTGCATTATTTTTACGCAGTCGGAACCACCTATGAAACCCTTGCGTTCCATGTTGTTCTCCTTTGTTATCTGATACTAGCCTATCGCTTATGTGCGACTTAGGCAATATGAAGTGACGTTACGTCACTCGTACTTTCCGTACTTCTCAAAGTCTTCTTCGCTGAGGTGTTGGAATTTCTTGAGCCGCTGTTTTGTTATACCCTTAAGATATGGCTCACCTACCGCTTCGCCATTACGAATACGCTGCGCAATAATCTTATCGCTGTCCAGCACATAGCCAGACCTCTTGTACTCACGGGCCATGACAGGAGAGCTTGCTGCCTTACTGACATGAGCGTCCCATACAGATGGTCTTGCTGCATCACTGAGCTTGGTTGTTTTATATGTCATGGTCTACCTACATCCATAAGGGTAACTGCTACCTGATCGTCACCCTTCAGTTCACTTATAAATTCTTCTTTGGCTATGCGTTCTGCGTTAGCAAGGGAGTCAGATACAATCGTAATGTCCCTGAATATAATCCCTTCTACTCTGAGCGTATAAGCTATTGGATGTGCGCGACTCATGTTCGTACCTTCGATGGGCTGTAATACTGTGCAATGCGAGTGCCGCTAGCGGTCTTGACCATTACCTTGTCGATCTCCATGCCTTCGTCTTTGAGGTCTTTGATTCGCGCCGCTAATCTAAAGCATCCGAATGTTTGCAGTGCATCAATTGCTGTGATGCGATAGCCTTGCTTGAGATACGCTTTAATCTCATCTGTTTGTTTTATAGTCATTGTGTTCTCCTTAGACTAAGTTTTCTTTTGCATACAATCCAATGAGTGCGGCTTCTGCTCGTCCGTCATCTTTAACTCGTTTGAAATAGTGTGCATGGTTAGGGAAGCAGAGCTTCGCTAGTCTTCTACTTTCACCCTTGTCTCTTGAAAGGTCAAAGTATTTCTTCCACTGACGTGGCGTCACATATTTTATAGGTAGCTTTGAAGCAACGATACCCATCTCTAGCTGACCAAAGCCCTGTCCGAATCTGAATGTACTGCTAACACCTTGATTAGGCATAGCATTTACACTCTCGATCACAGCTAAGGCTGGTTTGTTTCTTTGGTTAGATAGGATTGAAAGTAACTCAGGTAAGTTAATTAATGTCTTACCCTTTGGTGATTGGGCTACTGGAATATCGTAGATAACTAAGCTGTCTGTTTCTGTTTCATATATGCTGACTGCTCCTGTAAATCCGGGGTCGATTCCATAAATGAGCATGTCATTCTCCTTACCAGTCGGTTGGTGGCTTTGCGTTTGACTCGATGCTAGATTCCCACGCGCCAGCCTGTAGCTTGACGCTAGGTTTCTTTAATCGTTTCTTGTTTGGTTTTGTCTTTGATGTTGGCTCTTGCCATTTGTCATTTACATAACAGCTCATGCAAATGAACCAGTGCTTCTCCATTGAGCGACCACTGTTTGTTTTAAGTACTGCTACAAAGAAATGTGTTGCCACTTGGCAAGCTACGCATATAGCTGCTTTACCTTTTAGTGATCGTGATGTCATAGCCTAAAGCATCCAACCAACAGTTGAGCATAAAGCCAGAGGGTATTCGTTTGTGTGTTTCCCACTTGTGTATTAAGGATTCTGTGCATCCTATTTTATAGGCTAATTTTTCTTGACTTAACTTTTGCTTTGATCGAGCGGCGCTCAACATTTCTACCATTAGCTCGTAGTTCTTTGGTATTTTCAACGGCGTCTTGTATCTGTCTAACTTGCTCGATGGCATAACTTATCCTCAGCGCAGTATAAAACCTCAACTCCGTATCTTTCTTTATGGTTCTGTAGTAGGTAGAACGTGGGATATTAGCGCGACTAAAAGCTTTAAGCAGAGACACGTTAGCTGCCTCCGCTTGTTCAGTTATTGTTTCAAGATACGATTTCATGCCGCATTAATGCAGCAATCTATTCGTCGAAGTCAACATCCCAGACTTCGATTTCTCCTGATCCGTTGCAGTTGTCGCATGGTTCTGACTCAAAGTATGGCTCAGGTGCATCGTTGTATGATGTCCTTACTGGCATTGACTCCACTTCAATGAAGCCATCACCACTACATTCTTTGCAAGCCACTGTGATTCTGTACTGTTTCATTGGTATGGTATTTCATCCTCTACAATTGGGGCTACATAGTTCTCCTCCCATGCAGCTGTGCCTCTGCGGATAAACTTATCTCGATCAAACTTTGGATTAGTTTTCTCAAGTTCATCTGCAATGCTATGAAGGTGAGTGGGCCACGGTACAAGTGGCCCTAATGTATCTGCTAAATACTCAAAGTGTTGTCGTGACATACGCATTACTTAATCCTCCATTATCTCATCTAAAGTTGTTTCAGTATTTAGCGTGTGCTTGTTGCGCATCTCATCAAACACAGAAGCGGGGCTTTCTTTAAAGAGATGCTCATATATGCCCTCATCCTTTACATAGTCAGGCACTTCATATTCTGGATACCAAGTGTCTGTGCGTGTAAGTTTCAGTTTAATTGTCCTAGTCATTACGCCATCTCCTTAGATTACGTTCTCACCTACCATTGAGGTAAACAGTTTGTGATTCATTGCATTGCTGATTGCTATCTCGCGATTGTAACGTGCAATCTGTGGTGACTTAAGGTCATTGGTATGCGTGGCCCAGTGGGTCAGGCAGTTATACAATGCCCACTTGTTGTGACCGAGATCCATCTTCTCACGATCCCAACCTGAGATAAGATTCTCAAGTTGCTTCTCGTTTGTCTTGGTCACTTGCTGCTGCTTGGTTACTACCTTGCATATGGTTGACCGAAAGAACTGCTCGACCTGATCGTTGTTTAATCTTGTCTGCATCCATGATTGCCACTGCTTGCTCCGTCCCATGAAATGTTCCGCACCACCTATGATCTTGGCAGCGCTCCCGTCTACGTTAACTGACGCTGTGTGCTTGAAGCGTGACTTCGCAATAGCATCTGGTGTTGTGCATCCATTCAAGCACCACAGTCTGAGACCATTGGCTTGCTGAGAAAAGGACCATGATCCGTCATAGCTATTGAAGAAGCTGACACGGAACTGAACGTAGTCACCTACTGCTGGCTGCTGCACTAGATCAGGAAAGATGATCTCACCTCGTAGCTTACGGCCATCTTCGATTACATCTACGTTGACCTCATAGTCACTGGTCAGCTTGCTTGCTTTAACTCCATCAAGGATAGAGTTGACTACATCATCGTGCGGTATCATTCGATAGCGTGACCCATGCAAGCCGAGTGTCTTGCCTGTGTCTGTGCGTACGATGCACTTGTGATCTGGAATAAGCTCACCGTCTTGAGTAAAGACTGGCTGCTCTTCTACTGGAAAGTTGTAGCTGTTGGATTGAAAGTCTAGCATAGCGCGTTCTCCCTTGCGTCTATTGTTTCTGAGATCATAAACCTAAGATCGTTCCTATCTTTGCCGAACATTTTGATGTTCATTTCATTGCCATTACCATCAACAAAGCTGATTTCTTTGACGGCAAAGTTGTCATGGATTGTTACTTTAACCCTGACGTTTGTTACTCTGTGTGCTGATACTTCCATTGTGTTCTCCTTAGAAGTTTATTTAAAGTTTATACTATAGTATATGGCGGGACGCTTTCTGCAACATTTGGAATGAATCCATTCATAAGTTTGGTTAGCCCAGCGCAACGAAACCTGTTACAGAAATTACCAGAACCGCGATATACATAACGAAGATTAGCTTGTCCTCATGGTCGCCCATGTTGAAGCCCCCTTGTTGATAGAGTTGATAGAGTTGAGAGTGGTGAGGGGCCGAAGCCCCTCTGAAGGTTATGATGCGAGGATGCGCTTGATTTCGGTGTCGAGGCCAAGGCCGTCTGAAGTGAAGGTGCGCTTGGGCTTGTGTTGCCACACTTCGCCTTGGGTAACGATGGTATAAACTTCTAGGTCAGCATTGTGACGCTCAGTAAGTTCATCCATCTCGCGTTCCATCGAAAGATAGAGGCGAGCTTTCTTTTCAATGCGGATGTCTACGACCTCTGAGCCTTTGGCTGGAGCGAGTTCAGCCATGTCGTTCTTGACGATCGACATCTGTTCGCCCTTCCATTCGATTGAATTGAAGCTGGTGTAGCAAGCGTCCTTGGCAATTTGAGTGCGAAGGTATTCATTGTCAGAACCTTTATGATGGTTAATTACATCTAGTTTGAGTTGAACGAGTGTCGGTGATGTGTTCTTCTTAGTCATGTCTAGTTCTCCTGTAGAATCGAGAGGTCCGTCCCCTCGGTGAAGACCCAGAGACATGCCCACAAATCCCAGCTTGCTGGGGCTTGACGTTCGCAACTGCTTTCCTCACCAGACGCAGGCTGGACTAAGCACAGAAGAGCCACACACACTCAGATCTGAGCCGCCAATGGAAAGTAGTTGCGAATGTTTTGTGGAGCTTGTCACGCAGGGCAAGACGAGGGGCGGCCGAGCGATACAGGAGAACGGCAAACATGGCTAAGACAGAACACTGAGCCGTAAGCGAGTTCAACTTAAACTTGATGTTTTTTAGTAGGCCATCATTTTAGAAGGTTCTGACAATGGATGCCTTTGCCGAAGATTGCAGGACGTTGGCTACCCAGCTGAGATTCAAGAGGATGGAGGGGTGAGCAGTTGGAGGGAGGAAGGGGCGATATGGTTGATAGAGTGATCCAAAGGTGTAGAGGTTGTAGACATTGAAAAGAGAGCTTGCAGATAGCTTGTGGTGGAGCGTGAGACTTACTGAGTGTCGCAAGGATGACTTGGAGTTTAGAGCATTGTTAGACAAGCGTGGCAACCAGCCCAAGTGGATCTTTCTTTAGCGGGCTTGGCCTTGACGCTGAAGCTATGCTCATACTTTAATCTTCAGAGAGCTTTGGCCGCTAAACGCTGTCAACAGCTAAACGAGGTACTATGATACCTAAATGAGGTAGTGACGCTGCGTCACATATTGACATAGATCAACGAAATAGTGCTGTGTGGGGGGAGAGAGGGAGAGGGGGGCAAGCATGAGGATAAAGGATAGAAAGTACGGATGACTAATGTTCCGAATATAAGAAAGCTGACTGAGAAACAGACAGCGTTAGTTGACACCATTGTAGCAAACGGGTGTACGATAGCTAAGGCAGCAGAGCTAGCTGGATATAGTAGCGGTGAGTCGGGAAGAGTAACTGCAACCAAGACGATGAAGCTACCACATGTGCAACAGTATCTGATGCAGAGGATGAATGAGGAATTTGGGCTAAGTGCTACCTTGGCAGCTGGGACAGTGAGACGGCTAGCTACGGGGGCTAAGTCTGAGTACGTTCAGCTAGAGGCTAGCAAGGATTTACTGGACCGTGCTGGGTACAAGCCGATAGACAGGTCACAGGTACAGGTTGCTGGTGACATTAAGGTGTCAATAGATCTCGGCTAGGTAAATTGGTTGTAGGTAGCCTGATATATGGCACAGGGGGTTAAAAACTCCGACAGTATTACTAGCTAGTGGTCCCCCACTCTAGCAATATGCAAAAAAGGCTCTATGCTGCTGCTAATATTTTTTTTGTCACAGGGTGTTTGAGATGGCGACCGAGGCTTGGACTAGGAAAGAAGGTAAGAACCCGAAGGGTGGATTAAACGCGAAGGGCCGTGCGTCTTATAAGAAGGGTACGTTGAAGGCTCCTGTTAAGGGCGCACCTTCTGGTCCTACTGAGATGCGCAGGAAGGGATCGTTTCTTTCTCGTATGGGTAATATGAAGGGTCCAGAGCGTGACTCTAAGGGTAAGCCCACCCGTCTTCTTCTTAGCCTTCAAGCATGGGGCGCGTCTTCCAAAGCTAGCGCAAGAAAGAAGGGTAAGAGCTTACTTGCTCGTTACGAGAGGACCAAGAAGAATGGCTAAGTCTAGGGTTAATAAGGTATTGTTGAAGAAGGGATACAAGTAATGGCGTTTTACACAACGGATGGTGAGCTTTACACTGGCGATACTCATTTTCTTGCTGGTGTTACTTACAGCGGAAAGACTCATACGCCTACATCACGGCGTTTAGTTGAGGGCGAAGAGCCTGTTCGAGCCCGTAAGTCCGATGGCAAGCTGTCTGGGGATGATCCATCTACACCAGATGTGAATGAGGCTTACTCTAAGCCTAAGAAAAAGAAGGCCAAGGCCAAGACAGGGAAGTAAGACCATGAGTGAGAAGCACAAGACACTGCTCAAGAAGTACAAGATGCTTGAAGGCCAGCTCATTTCTATGCAGAGCGGGATTGAACGCATGGAGGACAAGCCCAATGCAACATTGTTGGACAAATCCCTGCGTTGGTACACGAATAAGATGGCGGATCTTGGCGACAGCTTGAACCAAGCCAACCCTCATTACAGATCAATTGAGAAAAAGCTGCGTACAGTTGAAGATAGGCTAGACACAGAGTCCCAAAAGATTAGCCGCATGAGAGCAAAGGCTTCCAAATGAGCTTTATTAGTACACTAAAGCCAATGGAGCTTTCCCTTCTTCGCGGCATAGTAAGAAAGACTGAGTTTGCTTACGTTGAAGCAAAGCACGGCAAGTCATTTATTACTGACGCTGAGTGCGACAAGCTGATTGAAAGCATTGGCCCCGAAGTTGTTGAGCGTATGATTAAGTTTGGTGTAGATAAGGGACTACGATAATGAGCCTGTATGAGAACATGAACGCGCGTAAGAAAAAAGGCATTAGTCGCTCTAAGAAGAACTCTACAATTAGCGACAAAGCCTACAAGAATATGAAGGCTGGCTTCCCAAAGAAGAAAAGCCTATTGAAGAAAAATGGTTAACTTCAAATACAAGCCAGATGGTGATGTCCTCAAGGGCTTCATGAAAGACGATACTTTCTTTCGTGGCATAAGAGGCCCCGTTGGCTCTGGCAAATCCGTTGCTTGCTGTGTCGAAGTATTCCGCCGCGCCTTACAACAGGAAAAATCTCCTGATGGAACTCGCAAGAGTAGGTGGGCGATCATAAGGAACACTAACCCACAGCTCAGAACTACCACGATTAAGACATGGCTTGACTGGTTTCCTGAGTCTGACTGGGGAAAGTTTACTTGGTCTGTCCCATACACCCACAATATTAAAAAAGGTGACATTGAACTTGAGGTTCTCTTCCTTGCACTCGACCGCCCAGAAGATGTCAAGAAACTCCTATCTTTGGAGCTTACTGGTATTTGGATTAATGAAGCGCGTGAAATACCTAAGAGTATTATTGATGCCTGTACTATGCGTGTGGGTCGTTATCCTTCTATGCGTGATGGCGGTCCTTCTTGGACTGGCGTCATTGCCGATACCAACGCTCCTGAAGAAGATCACTGGTGGCCGATTATGTCTGGAGAAGTACCAATCCCAGATCATATACCGCGTGAGCAAGCTAAGATGCTGGTCAAACCAGATAACTGGAGTTTCTTTACGCAGCCCGCTGGCATGGTCGAAAAAAAGTCCCCGGAAGGTGAGATAGAAGACTACGTTCCTAGCAAAGATGCTGAGAATCAAAAGAATATGATGAAGAGTTACTACCCCAACCTAGTGCGGGGTAAAACTAAGTCTTGGATTGATGTCTATGTTATGAATAGACTAGGGCATATCCAAGAAGGAAAGCCTGTGTATCCAATGTTTGCAGCCGAAGTACACGTTGCTAAGGAAGAAATACCAGTAGCCGCTAATGTTCCGCTTTATGTGGGCGTAGACTTTGGATTGACGCCAGCCGCAGTTATCGGACAGAAAGTTCGAGGCAGATGGTTCGTGCAGTCAGAGATTGTTGCTGTAGATATGGGCATTGTGCGCTTCTCTGAAGTGCTAAGACAAGAATTGGCGACTAGGTTCGCCGCTGCCGGAGAAGTCATTATATATGGCGATCCGTCAGGAGATTTCCGCGCGCAAACTGATGAGTCAACTCCCTTTCACATCATGCGCGGAGCTGGCTTGAGGGCTTTTCCTGCGCCCTCCAACTCTGTTGACCTTCGACTTGAGGCGGTTTCCTCCCAGTTGACGAAGATGGTTGAAGGTAAGCCAGCATTATTAATAGATCGGCGCTGTCCACAGCTAATAAAAGGCTTTGAAGGCGGGTATGCCTACAAAAGGATGCAAGTTTCCGGTGAAAGATTCGATGACAAGCCAGATAAGAATATGTTCTCGCACGTTCACGATGCTGCGCAGTACCTATTTCTTGGCGCGGGGGAGGGACGAGCCCTAATGAACAACCAAAAGCCAGCAAAAACTGTAGTGGCTGGACGTTCATTCGATGTTTTTGCTAAGAAGAGGCCAGATCGTAGGCAAGGACTTTGGTCAAGGATGTAATTGTGCGTTGATTTATTGTTTATCTTGTGCATATCCAGAAGGTAGATAAAGGAGATTAGTATGTGTTTTCCGGACCGTGGCGGCCAAGAACCAGCGCAAGCAAAAGAAGATACTAAAGAACTGAGTATTTTTGAAAAGCAAGAAGAGGCAGTGAAAGAAGCGAAAGCGGCAGAGCAAGCTGCGGTAGTAGCAGCAAGAGCAGACGAACTTGAACGCGCTAGAGTAGACGCAGTAGAGGCGTACAAAGCTGAACAGGAAGTAAAGCGTCAAGCCGAAGCTGATAAGATTGTAAGTTCTGCGAATATCCGTCAGGAACGTATCTCTAAGTTTGGACCTGTTTCTACTGCTGGTCGTGCATCTAGGCGGTCTGGATCAAGAGGGCGCAGAAGCCTTATCACAGGACTCGGCGGCGGTATTGGTTATTATGATAGGTTCAGCAGCTAATGGATAATGTAGCGCAAAAATACATGAAGCTCTATGAATCGGCTAAAGCAAAGCGTGAAAACTTTGTGCCGTTATTCGATGAGTGCTATGAGTACGCGCTACCACAGCGTGAATCCTTCTACCATGAAACACCGGGACAGCGCAGAGACGATAAGATCTTTGATGAAACTGCTGTTGTCGGTGTACAAGAGTTTGCTTCTCGTCTGCAATCAGGGCTTGTCCCTAATTTTGCTAGGTGGGCAGACTTAACAGCTGGCTCAGAAATCCCTAAAGATCAAAGGGATGCGGTTAATAACGACCTTGATGAAGTTACTGACTATGTGTTCGAGGTCTTACAGAACTCAAACTTCTCACAGGAAGTACATGAATCCTTTATGGATTTAGCAGTTGGTACTGGTGTATTGGTTTGCGAAGAAGGGGATTCAGTTAATCCCGTTAACTTCTCTGCTATTCCGTTGCCTCATGTTGTTCTTGATACTGGCCCTGATGATAAGATCGACCATGTATTCCGTGAGCGTAAGGATATAAAGTTTGGTCAGATAACCATTCTTTACCCAAAAGCGAAGATGTCTCCTGACTTGATGAACCAAGTCCAAAACTCACCTGAAAAGACAACTACTATTCTTGAGATAGTTTGCCGTGATTACAGCAAAATAAATGAAGAGGCTTACGTTAGTTATGCAATCTGTATGACTACAAAAAGCGTAGTCTATTCTAAAGAAATGAAGGGCGTTGGATCTAATCCATTTATATGCTTCCGTTGGTCCAAGTGTGCTGGTGAAGTTTATGGTCGCGGCCCTCTGATTAACGCCCTATCCGCAATCAAGACAACCAACCTTACGATAGAACTAATCCTTGAAAATGCTCAGATGGCTATCTCTGGCATCTATCAGATGGAAGATGACGGAGTAATTAACCCGGATACTATTAACTTGGTCCCCGGCACGATCATTCCCAAAGCAATGGGTTCAAGCGGATTGCAGCCTATTCAAGCTGCTGGGAGTTTTGATGTAGCCCAATTAATTCTTTCAGATATGAGATTGAATATTAAACGCGCTCTCTACAACGACATGCTTGGCAACCCTGACCGAACACCAGCCTCCGCAACTGAGGTTGCTGAACGTATGGCTGATCTGTCTCGCCGTGTAGGTTCAGCCTTTGGCCGATTGCAAGCAGAGCTTGTGCAGCCAGTATTGCAGCGCGTCATTTATATCCTTAAAAAACAAGGGCGTATAGATATACCCACTGTCAACGGGCGTGAGGTAAAAGTTAAGTCCGTTTCGCCTCTCGCACAGGCGCAATCAAATGCAGATATTACATCTGTTTCTCGCTTTATGGAGCTTGCTCAATCAGCGTTTGGACCTGAGCTTACTCAAGTATTGGTCAACTCAGAAGAGACCGCTGCATACCTTGCGAAAAAATTTGGTGTACCTGACACCTTGATTCGTGACGAATCAGAGCGTAGAGAAATAGTTGCAATGATGCAGCAAATGTCACAGCAGCAACAAGCTGCACCAGAGGCTGCACCACAACCGTTGGAGTAGCTTTTGGAAAAAGCCAAGATCAACGTGGGCGTAGATGGTATTCAGCGCCCACAGGCAAAAGACAGAGAGATCAGCCTTAATGTTGCTGAAGTATTTAGCAAGCCAGCAGGTAAGGCTGTCCTTCAATACCTTCGGTCTATAACTATTGAAATGGTTAATGGGCCACATGTTTCAACAGAAGAGCTTCGACACTTAGAAGGCCAGCGTTATATCGTTGGCCTTATTGAGTCTCGTATAAATCATTCCCATAAGGTGAAAAACAATGTCTGAAGAAAACACACTTCTCGATACTGAAGCCACTACTGAAGCACCAGCAGAGGATCAGGTAGAAACTACAGGGCAAAGCGCAGAAGCAGATGCTGCGGAGGAATTACTTGCTGGTAAGTACAAGACAGCAGAAGATTTGGAGAGTGCTTATAAAAGCCTTGAGTCAAAGATTGGCGAAAAAGAAGACGCCATTCGTGAACGGCTAAAAGAAGAAATGAGTCAGCCCAAAGAGGGCGTGCCTTTAAGTGCTGGTGAATATGAACTCCCTGACTTTGTAGACGAGTCGGAAGCTGTAGGAAACGAAGCACTAAAGAGTTGGTCAGAGCATTGCTTTGAGAATGGTTACAGCAACGAAGAGTTCCAAAGGGGATTGGAGCTGTACATGAACTCAATGCCACAACAGCCAGACCTTGAGAAAGAAGCTAGTAGCCTTGGTGACAATGCAACTGCTCGAATTGAATCAGCTTCATTGTTTGCAAATAAGTTCTTCCCAGAAGAAGCTATGCCAGCAATCGAGCGTATGTGTGAAGGCGCAGATGGTATTATTGCACTTGAAGCAATCATGGCGGCAATGAAGGAGCCATCAATGGGTACGCCCACTGGAACCGCAGATGCAATTAGTGAGGCATCGTTGAATGAAATGATGCGTGACGAGCGTTATTGGAACCCACGGACAAGGGATGATAACTTTGTTAAGCAAGTAGACTCTGGCTTCAAGAAACTTTATGGCTGAAATCAAAGTCTTAACTAGAGGTAAGTATTATCTTACTCCATTTTCTGAGGCGCATGTTGAAGAACTGTGCGCCTCGCTATCTGCTGAAAGCAAACATGAGTTAGCTTGCTTAGGATACTCCACTGTTACCGAGGCACTTGAGGACATTATAGATCAGTCTGAGTGCTATGTAGCAAAGTCAGAGGGTGGACCTATCATCTGCATAAGCGGATTATTTATAGGATCAAGTATACAATGCCCTCAAATGTTTACAATGTTTACGGACGAAGTGCGTACAAACTTTCAGGTAATGGCGCGTGGCTCTAAGATGTTAGTAAACTTCTTTGACCAAACATATCCATCTATGCGTATGTCTATACTTAGCGACTTTACCAGTATGTTGGATTGGGCCGCTTGGCTTGGGTTTGCAGTTAAGGGAACTGTAACCTACAATAAAAACACATATATTGAATTTGTGCGTTGCAATCCTAAACAAAAGGATGTTTCACATAAACCATCAAGGCCCGTAATGCACTGAGAAGCCCGAAAGGATACCTTCAATGACGATGTTGAGCGGATACCCAAGATGCAAAACTAAATGAACTCTAACAAAGGACTGTTCAAATGGCTAACACAATTGACGTAGCATTTATCAAACAGTTTGAAACCGATGTGCATCTTGCCTACCAGCGCATGGGTTCCAAACTTCGCAATACAATTCGTACCACAAACACTTCTGCTTCTGTTTCTCGCTTTCAGAAGATTGGTACAGGCGCAGCCTCCACTAAGTCACGCAATGGTAACGTGAGCACTATGGAATTGGCGCACACCACAGTTGAAGCAACAATGGCTGACTTCTACGCTGCTGAGTACATTGATAAGCTCGACGAGCTAAAGATCAATATCAACGAGCGTCAAGCTGTTGCTGAATCTGCTGCTTCTGCATTGGGTCGTAAGACTGATGAAATCATCATCACTGCAATGGACGCGGGTGCAAACACTACTCAAATCGCTGATACAACTGGCGCATTGGGTAAAGCTGACTTGCTTACATTGTTCCAAACTTTTGGCGCAGCCGACATTCCAGAGGATGGACAGCGTTATCTTGCTATGTCCCCTGCTGGTTTTGCTGACTTGTTCAACATTAACGAGTTTGCTTCTTCGGACTATGTAGGTCCACAGCAACTTCCGTTTGCTGGCGGCATGACAATGAAAGAGTTCTTGGGCTTCAAGATCTTCTCAACGTCTGCTGTAGCTGGTGGCAAAAACTTTGCTTACCACATGCGAGCTGTTGGCTTGGGTGTTAACTCTGACGTTAAGACTGAAGTTAACTATGTACCTGAGAAAGTCGCACACCTTGCCACATCAATGATGTCAATGGGTTCTGTTGTCATTGATGACAATGGCGTCTACGAGGTTCTCGACAATAACTAAGTTGATTGGGGGAGCTTAGTCTCCCCCTTTCTTGCAGCTTGGAGCATTTACATGGCCGTACTAAGTACATCTGCTAATACCCCAATTGACGTATCAAGTAGGGCTCTCATCTTAATCGGTGCAGACCCTATTACTTCTTTTGAGGATGGGACAAGTGAGGCTCTTATTGCTGCAAATATGTATGAAGACATTGCACGATCAGCATTAGTTAACAGCCGTTGGCGATTTGCAACTAATCAATCTGTACTAAATAGATTAAGTGAAGCGCCTACAGGGCGTTACACTGCTGCATATCAAGCGCCATCTGATTCTCTTATGTTTCATGCAGTGACAGTTAATGACTTTAACATTGAATACCAAACCTACGGCAACAAGATATATTGCGATACGGACACAACGTCTGAGGTTGTTCTTGACTACACGTTCAGGGCCAGTGAGCAAAACTGGCCTTCATATTTTGTAGTGGCTGTACAGTATGAGCTTGCTTCAGTGTTTGCCGCAGCACTAGCGCAAGACGCTTCGTTAGCGCAGCTAATGGGACAGCAAGCACAGCTTGCAATGATGAAAGCCAGAACGCTTGACTCACAACAGCAAACAACTCGCAAGCTATCTACATCAAGGTTTATTGCTGAAAGGCGCAGTTAATGCAGAAGGTTCGTGTTCCAGTAACAAACTTTTCTTACGGAGAGGTTAGCCCTTCTCTGTACTCACGAACTGATTCAGCGGTCTACACTGGTTCAGCCCAACGTATTGAGAACTTCTTTCTTCGTGCAGAAGGTGGGGTTATCAAACGTGCTGGCCTAAGAAGTATTTATCAAAACGATATTGTCTTGGACCCAACTAGAACACAGCAATCACGTTTGCTGCCATTTATCTTTTCCGATGACGAGCGTTACATCATTTCGCTTGAGCATCAAAAGTTAAAGATATTCTTCATTGACCCTTTGACAGGGGCATTGAGTTTAATAAATACAATTACTCAGGACATAAACGGTAATACGTTAAAGTTTACCCATCAGTTTATGCACGAGTTTACGTTTGCTCAGGCTGGCGATGTCATGTTCATATGTCATCCAACTTTTATTCCGCAACAAATTGTTAGGATTTCTCTTAGTACGTTCCAAGTAGAGCCTTTTGTATTTGACGCTAGGTCAGATTTAACAAAAATATATCAGCCGTATTACACATTTCAACGGCAAGGAACAACGCTTGCTGTCTCCGCAACAACTGGAAATGGAGTTACCATTACGACTTCAGATCCTTACTTTGATACAACCGGAGAACATGATGGGATCACTCTTCGTTATCATGGGGCCGAGCTTGAAATAACTTCAGTGCAAAGCACAACTAGCGCAACTGCAAACATCTTGGACGAATTAATTGTTCGTCTAGGCATAAACTCATTTAGTACAACAGAAGGTCAGGCTGATATTGAAGTTACTCTTGTTCGTCATGGGCTGCGTGTAAATGATTCAATTGTAGTATCTCATGCTGGCAGTGTTGGCGGGATTTCTGCAAACCAAATTAATGGCACACGAACTGTTGCAACCATAATAGATGACGATAAGTTTACTATAGTAGCTGGCTCAAATGCTAATGCGTCTGAAATTGGTGGCGGTAGCCCAAAGATAAGCACAAACGCACCGACAACCTCTTGGGAAGAGCAATCATATTCTGTACTTAGAGGCTATCCGTCTGCCGTAACCTTTCATCAAAACCGATTGGTGTTCGGTGGTAGCTTATCCCAGCCCGATTCCTTATGGTTTAGCAAGAGTGGATACTATTATAACTTTGATGTTGGCACCGCTAAGGATGATGAGTCAATTCATATTACCGCGAGTGTTGGTGATATTAACCAAATACGTCACTTAGTTTCTAATCGTGATTTGCAAGTCTTTACTGCAACGTCTGAGATGTATGTTCCATCATTTACTAATCAGCCAATAACTCCAACTAACATTCAGATACGGAGGCAGACTCCGTTTGGCTGTGACTTTGTTAGGCCACAGGCTTTGGATGGTGCAACTTTGTTTGTTCAAAAGGGCGGGGCTATTGTTCGAGAGTATGTGTTTGCTGATACAGAAGCAGCTTATGTAGCTTCACCAATATCGCTCATTTCTTCGCATCTTATTAAGACGCCAATAGAAATGAACACAATGTATGGCGCTATGAGCAGGTCAGAAAGCTATGTTTTTGTTGTAAACTACTTTGGCACAGTCTCTGTCTTTAACTCCAATCGTGGAGAAGAAAGAGCAGGCTGGACTGAGTTTACAACCAATGGTTACTTTAACTCTACAGTAACTATTGATGATCGCGTGTTTGCTAGCATTATCTATGACCAAGGTGACGGAACTCAAAAGTTTGCTATATGCGAGTTTGACGAGTCTTATAACACAGACGTTGCTGGCATTTACACTGGAAGCAACGGCGTATTCGATGTTTCTGACTTCTATGCTGATGGCGCAGTCCTTAACGTAATTGATGGCAACAACTATGTTGGAGAGTTTACTGTGTCCGGTGGCAACATTGATGTGTCTGCAATTGTTCCTGATCTTACTGAAGCAGAAATTGGAATGAAGTTTAACGTTACTCTTACTACTAATCCATTAGATATTGCGACAGGTTCTGGTCCTGTTACTGGCACTCCCCGAAGAGTAGGGAGTGTTGTCGTTGACCTTAACGATACTTTGTCAGCTACTGTAAACGGAGCAAACTTAGTTCTAAGAAATGTAACTGATGATTTATCACAAGAAGTTTCTTCGTTCACAGGAAAGAAGGAGTTTCGTCTAATGGGATACAGTCGTGACCCACAGATTACAGTTACACAATCCGCCCCCTTGCGCTTGCAAGTTAATGGCATAGTTGCGGAGTTAACATTCTAATGGACCCTTTTACCGTCTTTACAATTGGAACCACTCTCCTTGGTATGTCTGCTCAAAACAAGGCAGCATCCGCTCAAGAGTTGCAATCTCAACAGCAAGCAAGGCAAATGGAAATTGATCGGCAGGTAGCCGAAGTGCAAGCTATGCAGCAGCGCAATCAAAGGATTGCTGACTACAACACCGCGCGATCTACAAATAATGCTCAGTTCTCTTTCCAGCTTGGGGGTGGAGAAAGCTCTAGCCTTGCAGCGTTTGAGCAAGAGCAGGGATTAGTCAAAAGTTCTGACCTTGCAGCTAGCCAGTTCCAATCTTTCCTAGATCAAAGCAGCAGAAGCGTTGCCTCAAGAATTGAAATACAACGCGGTATTAATGCAAGCAGGGTTGGCAGCATAAACAGCTTAACGATGCTTGCTAAACTAGGTGCAGATCTTTCTAAGACATATACTCCAACACCTGCTCCCGCCCCTGTAACGCCTGTAAAATAGAGAGCTATCACAATGCCGATAATAAGAGAGCAACGAAGAATCTTTAATCAGCCAATCGGTGTGCGTAGCTTTGACACTGGCGAAGCTCAAGTTGGCAACGCTGTCTCAAGACTTGCAAATACAATGGGCAAGGAGTTTTACGAGAAGGCTGCAACAAACGCTGAAAAGTTTGGTGCGGAAGCGGCTCAGTCAATTTCTGCAAGCGATTTAAAGGCATTTGATTCTAGCACTGGTAAGCCAGAAGTTCTTTCTCAGATGAAGGGCATGGGTAGCATTGCCTCTGCTTCATTTGAACGTGTTGTTGAGCGCCGCTTTGTAGATTCAATTGATAAAGACATACGGCTAAAATCTGCGGAGCTTGCTTCTAAGTATGAAGATCCAGTTCAGTATCAAAGCATGTTTGAGTCTTATCTTAGCTCAATGTCTACTGGTGCTGGTGATCGCTTTAAAAACATAATCGTTGATTCTGGCTCCTATGTTATGGGGCAGACTAAAATTAGGTTAGCAGATGCCGCTAGAGCCAAGGCAAGAGCAAGTGCAGCTCAAGCAGTTGGCACAACTAACATAGAGTATGCAGAAACAATTTATGACGCAGCTTCCGCCGGGGACTTCACTACATCCGTCGCCTACATTGAAGAGCGCGTCACAGCCTCTCTAGAGGCCGAGAACGCAGAGCTTTATGATAAAGGGTATGCACAGAAGGTAAGGTCGGAACTTGGCTCACAGGCCATGTCAGGGGCTCTGGAGGTAGCACTGAAAGGTGCGACTCCAATACAGCAGGCTTCGATAAGGGTTTACGTTGGTAGCCAAGGTAAAGCTGGTGGCGAAAGCCTTAGCGAAAAACAGCTAGAAGCACTTAAACCTTTTATAGGTTACGTTGACCGCACCAACACAGCAGCTTTGCTTTCTCAAGCAAATGTTATTTCCTCCAACTATAATTCAGTAACGGCTGCAAAGGTTGCTGAAGAAAAAGCAAAATATGAAGCAAGTAAGGCGAGGTTTTTAGCTAGCGTTACTGCTATAGAGTATGCTGCAAGTGCTCAAGCAGAGCAACAAAATCAAAGTAAAGAAGATTACGTAGCAGGCTTTTCTTTAAACTTTAAAGATACTACTATTCTTTCAAATCGTTTTGCAAATACTACTGCTATAAGTCAGGCTTGGGGTTCAGGAAGTCTTGAGAGTATTGCTGGCTCAATACAATCCGCTCAAACAACATATGAAAAAAGTTTACAACAGATTGTAAACGCAAGAACTCTTGGCTTGGGTGCAGATGAATATAAATCCCTCAAGCAAGATGCTCGTCGCGCTGGGCTTGATGCAGTTATTTTGAGTATGGCAAGTGACGGAAACATTGGGGCTCTAAAGGTGGCGTTAACTACAAACTCACCCGCAGACATTGCGAAGCTAAGTCCTCGTCAACAAATAGCAATTCAAGAGCTAACACAAACTAGGCTTTACGATCCTACTGAAGATAGGAATTATGTTTCTACCCTTATCTCTGGCACACAAGACGAAGTACAAAACAAAACTGATAGAGAGATGCGAAATGCTAATCTTTTTGTAAGCGTTGATAATGCCTCAACATACTTTGCTAATGGTGTTTTTGATTTAGAAACTCTTAAAGCTACTGAAAAATTAGCAGAAAGTGCTTTGGAAAACGGAGACATTACTAGCACTGAGTTTGGTTCTTTGTCTGACAGTTTGCGTCTCTCTGCTGGGAAAGGCATAGTTAACATTGTTGCGGGTAACATGTCTTCTAAAGAACTAAACGACCTTTCTCTCTACGTTAAAGGTGGAGGTGAGGTAAAAGGAGATGCCAGCCCTCACGTTATTACTGCTGGGGATTCTATTCTTGCAGTTGTTCCGGCAGGCCAGTTGAGCAGCGTTAGCCAACACGCTAATAGCATAAGAGAAAAAGTCGCTAGAAACGAGGCTATTAAAGAAAACGAACGTAAAAAACAAGATTTGCAAAATGTACTTGCTGCAAACGGCGGCAATCATTTTGATAAAACTCATCGAGTTGCTCAAGATGAGCGACTTAAAAATCTTGGATTTGACCCCGCTAATCCAAGCACCTATGCAGCAGGTGAAAGGTCATTGAAATTCTTTAATGCTTTGCGTTCAACAATGCCTCAATCAGTAATTGATAACTTAAATGCTATTGCGACTGGCATTGAAACAGATAACACAGATGCGTATTTGAACATATTTGCGTCTATGCAAAACGATGTTACAACAGAAGGCTTATTTGTAAGCAGATTTGGATCGGGTGAGGGCGCATTAATTAGTCCCAAAACACAGGCGTTATTAAAAGATATTTTTGAAATATACAAAAGACAACCTGTAAGCGGTGTAAGGAAAAGCGCATCTGAAATTGCTATGGGTTTAATTGAAATGCGCAACGAAGAAAAATCCAAACTTGCTATTTCGAATGTGCTTGGAGGGTTAAAACCGAATGAATACGTTGCAGATCGTTATGGAGATTTGATTGCAGCAGATTTAGATGGTGTTGCAGAATACTTAGCTGGTACAAACAAAACAAAAGAAGAAATAGATGCCAGACTCAAAGAGTTGGTAGATCAACATTACGGCCAATCAAGACTTGTTATTGACCCAAGGTTCCCAGTAGGAGGACTTAACAGAACTTCGTATAGTCTTGAGAAAACATTTCCAGATGAAGATCGAAGAAATGCTTTTAAAGATTACATTGCCTCTCAATTGCCAGAGGGTTACAGGCTTGCAACATATATAGCCCCAAAAGAAACGAATCTTATTGAAAACATTGTTGAGCAAGGCCCGGTAATGGGCTCAATAACTTCAGCAACTGCCGCAATAACGGCAGCATTTGTAGGCGATAAACCCAGAGATAAAACGGTTTACCTAGTTCCTAATGAGAATACTCGAGGAGTAGCTTATTATGCTTTCTATGTAGATGAAAACAACGAACTTCGTCCGTTAATTACAGAGATAAATAATGAGCCATATCTCCCAACATTTACAGAAAGAGATTTAGCTAATTATGATCGAGAAGTTATGCTTGCTGAAAGAGAAGCCTTACAGGAGCAAACGAAAATAAATCAAGCACTTCAGGACTACAGCGAAAGTCCTCGACCAACCTCATTTGAATCTATTCGCAATTTTTTAGGGGCAAACTAAAATGGAAAATGGGTTAACTTTTATGCCAGACATTGAAGTAGGAATGGATACTGTTTCTGCTCCTGATTTTTATGAAACTGTTGGTGCTTCTCTTGCTTACAAGTATAACCCATTACTAGATTTTGTTTCTGAAACTTTTCAGTTTAGAGAGCCGTATCAATTTGGCAGTCGTGCGCAGCCAAGATCTGATTATAATGCTAGACAAAATATTCCAGAAGACTTGCTACCATATAGCTCTTCGCTTCTTGACGCAGACAGTCAAGCTCACATGGATTTTAAAGTAAAGAATCTTAGAAGAGGTCTTAAAACTAGAGAAACAAACGCTCGTTCTGGTTTAGGCGCTTCATTCCTTGCTGAAGCATTTGACCCTGTTAACTACATTGCAATTCCTTTGCGTTTTGTTGGCCTTACAAAAACTGCTTTAAAGACTGGCGCTCAAAGTGCTGCTATTGTATCCGCTCAAGAATCTATTAGAGCGCCAATCGATCCTTTAGGTACAACGTCTGAAACCGCAATTAACATTGGCTCTGCGTTTGCTTTTGGCACAGCAATAGGTCGTCTTACGAATATACCGGCGGCTCGTAGAGCAAAAGCCATGCAAGAAATTAAAGAAGTTGAAGTTGAGATTGAAAATCTACGTCAAGCAATTGAGCCTTTAGAGGGCGTCGAAATAGATCCTTCTATTGCTAGTAGCGCGTTTACTGACTCATGGCTGTTTAAGTCTGTAACCACACCAATGAAGCGCGTACTTCAAGATGAAGCAGTTCCCAACACTGTTAAGTTAACTATGCTTGATATTGCTAATGATGCTGGCATTTTGCTCAATGCAAACAAGCAAGGATTTGCAATAAAGAACTCTGTATTTCAAAATGCAAAGCTGCGAGATGGTGAGTGGGTTCAAGCCTATGACGAGATTGTTTCTATTTGGGGCGAGTCTCACGGCAAAGGTGTAACTCAACCATTAGATTATATGTACAAGCGAAAAGACTTTGAGCAGTGGCTTACAGAAGTAGACTCAAAAGCGATTCGTGGACAGAAGCCTGCCGATGATTTTGAAGCTAAGGCTATGGATGCGTTAAACAATTTCTATAGCAAGTGGGAATCACGACTAAGTGAAAGGGGGCTAATTGGCAATAAAGGTTTTTACCTAAACGATATTGCCAAGCGCCAATCAAGAATTGATACTATTAATGGGACAATTGAGCGTTATCGTGGCACTCCTGAGTTTGATCGCTTGCAAGGTATTGTGTCTCGCAACTCAGATATTATTGACCTACACAAAGCTACACTAGAAGATTTGGATTCGGCTGCTCCCATTCTGCCTGCTAACGAAGATATATTTCGTCCTCGATACTGGGACAAAGATGGGATTAAAAAAGATCGTGCTGGGCTTGAGAAGATTTTATCTGATTGGTTTAGGCAAAACCCAGAAGGTTATGGCATAAGTCCAACAGGTAAGTGGGAGAAAGTTACTTACTCAACTTCTGAAGAGGCTATCGCAAAACGAGCTTCTGACGCAGTTGACTCTATTCTTGGCCTTAAAGATGTTACTGATGTAGATGTTGCAACCTTTGGGTACGGCAAGTCTAAGCACCTAAAGCACCGTGGGATCGACATTCCTAATAAACTTGTACTTGATTACATTCATCGCAATCCAGTTTCCATTATGAAAGCATACACTGCGCGTACAGCTCCACGCTATGAGTTTGCTGCTAAGTTTGATGGACAGGAGATTGACGACATACTTGATGACAAGATGTCTGAAATGCTTGCATCCGGGATGTCGTTAGAAAAAGCCAACGCTGCGTCTAGAGATATACGCCATATGTATGATCGAGTTGCTGGTACAGTTCTTCGTGAGCCAGATGCTCTTAATCAAAAGGTTGCTGAAGTTCTTCGTACCGCTGCTCAACTTGGTTATCTTGGTAAGGCTGGGTTATCTACTATTTCAGAGCCAGCAAAGATTATGATGGAACACGGCATTGGTAAAACAATGAAGGGTTTGTTTAGTATTCTTGATGACAACCAATTAAAGTTAGGCGCTAAAGAAGCAAGGATTGCTGGTGAGGCATTGGAAATCCTAATGGGCTCTTCTCATCTTCGCTTAGTAGATGACATGGGCAACAATCCATTGCGCTCTAATCTTATGGACAAGTCCAAGAACGCTTTCTATTTGCTTAACGGCTTGGCCCCTATCACTCGTATATTTAAAGACTTTGATGGGATGATGCGCAGCCACACAATCATTGATTACTCAGTGCGCTTGACGCAGGGTAAAGCCACTAAGATGGAGCAAGAGTATTTGCTTCGCTATGGTATTGACTTTGATACCGCTGGCAAGATTGCCAACGCGCCTTGGCAGAAGTCTAAGTCCGGCATGTACATGGCTAACACTGAGTCATGGAGTAATACAATTGAGTTCCCCTCTACGACTGCCGACATTGTAACAGGGCCGACTAATACATATGCAAAGAGCGGTCGCTATAAACCAGCGTTTTACCGTGACAAAGACAAAACAATCTACATTGATGAAGACTATATTCGAGATACAATGTGGGCTGAACGTGGGTGGGAAAATCCGCGTGTTGAAGGTGTAAAGCCTATTGAAGAAGGGATCATTAATACACCAGACGATTATGTCACTTTTATTAAAATGCACGAAATTATGCACACAATACATTCATCGAAGTCACTAGGTTTTGATAAGCGTACTAAGCAAGGTTTGGCTGATTATGAGAACGCTATTAATGACATGGCTGTTGCTGAGATAAAGAAGCAGGCTAGAGTTGATCCTGAAACAGTTAAGTCTTTCCGCAATGCTCTTAGCTCTGGGATTGCTAATACCATTCTTATGGGTACGCCTGCTGATAAGCCGATCATTACTGACGGTATAGCTTACATTCCTATGCACGTTGCTAGCAAGTTTGGAATGAAGGAAGACAGTAAGTACAAAGGGTACGCTAGAATAGAAAACGGATTGCTTGGTATGCCGTTCCAGTTCTACAGCTACGCTCTTGCAGCAACAAACAAAACATTAGCTGCTTATGGTCATGGACAATTAAAGAATCAATTCCTGGGTACAGCAATTGCTATGGGTCTTGGTTATATTTCTCTAGAATTAAAGACACCTGACTTTGTTGAGCTTTCTCCGCAAGATAAGTTTGCTAGAGCATTTGATTACTCAGGTGTCGCCGCTCTGTACTCAGATCTTTTTTACACAGCAATGAGTACAAGCCTTGCATTGGGTGGGCCAAACATTACGGGTGGTGCGCTGCAACCTAGATACCCGCAAGAGGCTAGTACGAGTGACGCTATCACTGGGCTTCTTGGTGCTGGCCCTTCTATTGGCATGGAGTATGTCAACGGTATGGCTAATATGCTGACGGGAAATATTGGAAAGGGAAGCAAGGAATTTATAAGAGCTTTGCCATTTTCTAATGTTTGGATGTTTAATGACACGGTTAATAGATTAACCAATATGCTTGAAAGTGAGCTTGATGATGGGCCGTCTGGATTCGGTAGATACTAATTGTGCGTTGAAGTGCTTGCTTTAGCTTGCTAGTCGATAAAAAAAGGAATGTGACATGACGATTAACCTTGCCGATAACTCGCCTCGAATATCATATTCGGTAGCGCAGGGCGTAACTCAGTCCACGTTTACTGTGCCGTTTGAGTTCTTTGCTGAAGAAAGCCTTAACGTATATGTTGATGGTGTTCTCAAGGCTTTAACTACTGATTACACTGTAACTGGTGGTGACGGCTCTACTGGCTCGGTTGCTATATCGGTTACAGGCGCATCCGGTGGCTCAACGGTTGTTATCACTAGGGAAATTTCACTTGAGCGTACGGCAGACTTTCCAACATCTGGGCCTTTTCAGATTGCCGCACTCAATACAGAACTTGACCGCATCATAGCTATTGCTGCTGACTTGAATGATGGTGTAGCGCGTTCCCTTCAGCTTACAGATTTTGATATTGCTGCTAACTTAACGCTTCCAACCGTTGATGATCGCAAGGGTAAGACGCTTGCATTTAATTCAGTAAGCGGCGCTGTTGAAGCTGGTCCATCTATCTCTGATACACAAACTGTATCTAACGCATCGGCAGACATTGCGTTGCTTGCTGACACTCAAGACGGAACATTAGCTACTAATGCAATTACTAATCTAAATAGCATTCGTACTGATGTAACTACAGTTTCGGGCATATCTGCAAATGTGACTACTGTAGCAAGCAATAATGCTAATGTTACTACAGTAGGAACTAACATTGCTGACGTGAATACAGTTAGCGGCATATCAGCGAATGTCACAACAGTTTCAGGCATAAGCGCAGATGTTTCAACTGTAGCATCAAACTATACAGATGTTGTTACAGTCTCTGGTATTTCAGGGAATGTAACTATTGTTGCAACAAACCTTACAGATGTAAATAACTTTGCTAACCGCTATCAAATAAGTGCGACAGAGCCAAGCCCTGCTAGTGAAGGCTTGCTTTGGTACGATAGCGCGAATGACATTATGAAGGTTTACAATGGCGGCTCATTCCAAAATGCTGGATCATCGATCAATGGTACATCGGAGCGCCAAACATACACAGCCACGGCAAGCCAAACGACATTTGCGGCAACATATGATTCTGGTTTTGTGGATGTTTATTTAAACGGCGTTAAGCTAATTGATGGCACTGACTTTACTGCAACTGATGGGTCTAATGTTGTTTTGTCATCTGGCGCGGCGGCTGGCGATAGCGTTGACATCGTTGCTTATGGTACGTTTAATCTGGCTGACGTTTACACGCAGGCGCAATCTGATGCTCGATATGTTAATGTGTCGCATACTGGTGATGTAGGAATTACCGGGGATCTAGGAATTACTGGGGAACTTATAGCCGACAGCTATAACGAGACCTACGCGGCGCTTACTGCTGCTGCTACGGTAGATGTAGACTGTGAGACGGGAAACGTGTTTGCTCTTACGACAGATCAAAACACCACGTTTACATTTAGCAACCCACCAGCGACAGGCACTGCCTATGGCTTTACCCTGAAGCTCACGGCTGGCGGCACGCATACGATCACATGGCCTGCATCCGTTGACTGGGCTGGGGCTACTGCACCTGACGCTCCCGCTAGTGGCGAGACTAATTTGCTTGTCTTTATTACTCACGATGGCGGCACAACGTGGTACGGCTTCCAAGGTGGGGCGGCAATGGCATGAGCGTAACAAGTAAACTTACAGTTATTGGTGCGGCTGGAGGTCAGTCAGGGCCAGAATATTGGGCTTCAAGGATTGAGAGAACAACAAATGACGACATATTCTTTCTGGGTGTTTGTTGTGATAGTGCCGACAATATTATTGCTGTTGGCCATAGGGATTACTCAAACCCAAAAGGATTTATTATAAAATATGATAAGTTTGGGGACGTTCAGTGGCAAGTAGAGTTAGATGTAGGGGTTACAGCCCAATGCCTTAAGGTGGCTACTGATAGCAATGATAATATTTACGTTACTGCGGGTGGCTTTTACAGCAATTACAATAGAAGTTTTCTTTTGAAGTATGACGCTGCTGGGAATTTCCAGTGGTCTAGGTCGTATTCAAATAATCAGTTTTATGTTTTTAGAAATGTTGACGTAGACGATAATGACTACATTTATGTGTCAGGAAGCGATGCTTCTTCTCGTTGTATGTGGGCGAAATACGATGCAAGCGGAACATTGCAAAACAGCAAAAGTCTCTACAATGGGACTCTTTATTCCGAAAGTTTTAGGCAAGGCGTTGTGGTTCCATCCACTGGTGAATGGATACAAGCTGGGAATACAAGTCAAAGCGGCGTTGACTCAGACGGGACTATGGTCAAGATAAACAGTAGTGGAGGAATATCTTTTCGCAAAAGATATTTTGGAACAAACACTCAGATTTGTTATAGTGCTGGGGCTAAGAGCGATGGGTCAGCGTTTTACACTTTTATTTTTGACCTCAACGGCGGCCCAACAACATACTACCGCATAGTAAAACTAAATTCTTCTGGCTCTCTTGTGAGATCGGTTTATACTGCTGAGCCATATACTGGAGATATGGCAGTTGACAGCAATACCCGTGTTTTAATCGCTGGATCAACTGGCTTTATATCTTGTGATGAATACTTAAATGCTGGAAGCACTTTTTCTCGAAGTTTTAGCGGCTTCAATCCAAACGCAATAGCTGTGGACAGTAATAATAACATCATATTTGCTGGTAAGACTGGCGCATCAGCCTTTCGTGCCGACGAAGGTGCTGTGATTAAATTGCCTGCCGATGGGTCGGGAACAGGCACTTGGGATTGGCTTACTTATAGCACTGGAACAGGAGGCATATCTGGAACGGTAGGTGTGTCAAACACAAGCACAACTGCCTATATGAACACGCCCAATGGCTCTTTTTCAAGCATAGACCCCTTCACAAAAACTGACCCAGCTTACACAACTGAACTTTATGAAATAGAGCCATAAGGAGACTGCAATGCTAGTCAAAATTACAAACGGTAATGTAGACACATACCCCTATTCCGCAGGGCAACTACGCCGTGATAATCCTAACACATCGTTTCCCAAGCGCATCCCAGATGAGATGCTTGAGAGCTATGGCTTATACACTGTTGTATATACCGACATGCCTAGCATTGATGACCGTACACAGAAGGTCGAGCAAGAGGCCACACCATCTTTGGTCTCTGGGGCTTGGACTATTGGCTGGTCTACTTCAGATAAGACTACTGAGGAGATAGCAGAGTATGATGCTGATGCAGCTGCAAATGTTCGTGCGGAACGTGATGGTCTACTAGCGCGATCAGACTGGACGCAAGTAGCTGACGCCCCTGTAGATGCTACAGCATGGGCAACCTATCGTCAGGCACTGAGGGACATTACAGACCAAGCTGGTTTTCCTAATGACATCAACTGGCCCACACAACCTTAATCAGGAGATAACACTATGAGCAACGCAAGACTTCTCAGTGACATTATTTCCACTGATGGTTCCATCCAACCTTTGTCGTATTCTGAGACTTATGCCGCAGTAACGTCTACTTCTAACGCTACTACAGTAGACTGCGAAGCTGGTAATACGTTTGGTCACACGCTGACAGAGAACACTACGTTCACCTTCAGCAACCCACCTGCAAGTGGCATAGCTTACACGATGAGCATTGAGATCATCCAAGATGCAGGTGCTTCTGGCTTTACAGTTACATGGCCTACGTCTGTGGACTTCCCTGCCGCTACAGCACCCACACTAACGGACACTGCCAGCGCGGTAGATGTGTTCGTATTTTCCACCCATGACGGTGGCACAACTTGGTACGGCTTCACGGCAGGTCAAGCAATCGCAACACCAGCATAAGGAGCTATAAATATGGCGACTAAGAAAAAGATGCTGCAAGCTGCTGCTGGTGGTGTTTCTCCTGTAGAGTATGTCTATAGTGGAATTACATCCCAGATTAATGGCCTATCAATGACCAGACCTATATCTAACGTAAAAGCTGGTGATTTAATTCTTGTATTTCACTCAGCGGCGTCAGGTACTAGTGGTAGTCAGTTGGGTGTTATGAGTTTGAATACTACTGGGTACACTCTTCTTAGAGCTTACTTTACATCAAATTCAAACAACTATGACACTAACCTAGAGATATACGGTAAAATAGCCGATGGTACTGAAACATCTGTTGTCTCTAATGGTGGATTAAATAGTTTGTTTGGTTCAGCTTTAACTGTTGGTGTCTACAGAGGAACAGATGGTACTCTACCAGATACTTCTCGTTTTACTGTTAATGACAGTGGAAACAACGATGATGTTATCTTCCCAACTACAACAACTATTGAGGGAGGGGATTTACTAGTTGTCTTTGGCGCTAATGCCACAAACGTCCCAAGTTTTACTGCGCCAACTGACTTGGACGAGTGGATATACAAAGGTGCTAATGATACATATGATAACACTTTCGGTCTTGGTTCTATTTTAATTACAGACCAAACATCCTTTACTGCAAACACATGGGTTGGCGGAAGCAATTCAAATTCGTTTACTCATGTTGGCGGCTACGTCAGACTAAGGCCATAAACTAGCAAACTCAAGGAGAGCACAACGATGTATGCTAAAATCACAAACGGTCAAGTCGATCAATACCCATACACAGTGGGTAATCTACGCCGTGACAATCCTAATGTATCTTTTCCAAAGACCATCCGCACAGCAACTATGGCTGGATACGGTATGTACCCTGTTAGCTACGAGGCTGCGCCAGACTACGATCCGTTGACGCACCGCCTACAGCACAGCAGTATTCCTTCGTTGGTGGATGGCGAGTGGAAGCTGACCAAGACTGTCGTTGCCCTTACTGAAGATCAGATCGCAGCGGCCACTGCTGCTAAAGCCAAGGAGATGCGCAGTGATCGTGATGCAAAGCTGGCAGACACAGATTGGATGGCGCTTTCAGATGTGACCATGAGCGCAGGCATGACAACCTATCGTCAGGCTTTGCGTGACATTACTGCGCACGCTAACTGGCCTAATTTGGAAGAGGCCGACTGGCCGACTAAGCCCTAAGGAATAAGACATGGATAAACGTACAGTAGCCTCCGCGCATGATCGCATTGATGGCCTTGAGAAGGAGGTTATCGCTATAAAAACTGAAGTAAAAATCCAATTCAAAGATCTGTTCGGTCGCGTCAAGCGCATGGAAAGCATCATGATTGCAGCAACCGCCTCGATCATTGGCTTGCTGGTCGCTGTGTTGACGAAGATGGGGTGATGATCTGTGTGCTTGCCTTTGTCTCATTCAACCACGCTTGGACAGAAGGCGGGAACCAGTTGTTCCAATACTGTTTCTATAACTGCGGCGCTGCAAAGAATGGCTTGTGGTACGATAGGGTCTATCGTGTCAGCTACTTGTTTGTCTGCCCAGCAAGGTTCGTTGAAACATGATTGATCCTATCTCAGCCCTTTCCATCGCAGCATCCGCTGTATCAAGCGCTAAGACTTTACTGGCTGCTGGCCGGGATGCGTCAGGCGCATTGAGCAAGTTTGCTGGAGCGGTGAGTGACGTGAATTACGCGGCCGAGAAGGCCAAGAACCCGAGCGTCTTTGCATCATTGACTGGCTCTGCTGAACAAGCTGCAATAGATGCTTTCTCTGCGCAAAAGCGTATGCAGGCTATGAAGAAAGAGATTGAAACAATCATCATGTTTCAGCACGGCCCGAAAGGTTTAGAAGAATACAAGGACACTCTCCGCAAGATCAGGGCGCAGCGCAAGAAGACTGCGTACCGCAAAGCTGAGATCAAGGAGGCTTTGATAATGTGGGTTGTCGGCGGGATTATTGTTTTGGCTGGGGTCGCTGGATTGGCGGCTACACTTTGGCTCATCGGTAAGCAACAAGGCAAATGGTAGATGAAGGACGCAGAGATCATACACCTGTTCGATCAGAATGTTGAGCTAATCATTGAAGGCTTGGCTGCTCGGTCGGGCCGAGAGTTTCAGGAAGTTCTTTTACTTTTACAGAAAGGTAGGAAACTACATGGCACACACGGTA
>Ga0209194_1000464_pt1 | contig 32510 bp, 28 predicted proteins | sample COGITO_mtgs_1004_FD_184787 | JGI IMG/M metagenome (GOLD analysis project Ga0209194, IMG submission 184787) | Pelagic marine microbial communities from North Sea - COGITO_mtgs_100413 (SPAdes) (version 2) | ecosystem: Environmental > Aquatic > Marine > Epipelagic ...
TACCACCGCTGCACAGCGTCTGTTTGGTCACGATTTCCCCGACCTATTTGAATGGACACTAGACCATATTGGGGATTTGCCTATGCCTCGCAGGTCTTCTAAACCACAGCAGCACAAACCCTTATACGCAGATGTTTTCCCGGCTTAAGTTGGTACCCCACAAACGTTATTGGAGGACGGCAAGGTCACAAAATAGGATAGGCGATAGTTGCGGTTTGAACCGAGTCTGTCAAACAAATAAATTCCTGCACCGAACATTCAGTAATAGTAGTCATATATTCTAAGTTTGCTCACACCAGTGAGGCTTATCGCCATATGATTTAAGAACGTCATATCAGTCTGATTGACATGTCTCAAAAGTTCTAGAGCCCTCTGATAAGGAATTTGTGAGACATGGACTGAGACACAGCTTTAACAAGGATTCAAAAAGCATAAATTTTGAGATAGATGAAAAGTTATCTAGAATATTACTTTAGATTGTAAACGCCGCCAAACTTATACCAAGATAGAGGCTCACGAGCTTTCTCACCTCTCGAAGTGGTAAAACCTATCACAAACTCTTGTTCACGTAGCTTATCGTCAATAGAAATTGAGCTGACGCTCGTTCCTGTACTGTCAAGAACCCGAGTTTGGACGGCGTTTCCATAGAAGTCTGTTCCTTTTTCTCGTAGAAACTGTAGTACTTCTCCGAGGGTAACGCTATCGTTTGATTGACCAAGGTAACTTTCTTTTACTAATTTGTATATCCTTGAGGGAAGCATCAGCCCGAGACGTACATAGATTTTTCTTGTGTCACCGGAAGCAATACTAATGGGTAAATCAAGTCTTACAGGCTCCTGGTTTTCTAGAACGTATAAGCCCTGATCCATGTATGAGTATTGTGTTGCTGGAAAGCTCTCACCTACCTGAAGAACTTTGTAGCTCACTACAGAGAGGTTATCGCCTCCTACATTGGATAGTAGAACTTCCCAGTAAGCTGATATTACTCCCTGATCAGCAGAAAACTCACGAATCTCGGTTCTGAAGCCTTCCCTTGTCCTAGCAGATGTGATTTGAAGGCTATCACTAATTTGCCTTGCTAGACTACCTTCTTCATGTACTATCTCTACTCCGCTCTGAAGGCTATTTCTAGACGCAGCACGTGTCGCTATTTGATCTAATAAAGGAGGAATCCACAGCAATATGAGTATTCCAACAAGAGGTAGTAATGAGCCTAGCTTGAGCTTAGAGATCCTAACCTGCGAATCCTTAGTTACCCAGGTTAGTGGGTTTTTACTTATATAAATTTGAACTAGAAACAGTAGAAACAAGATAAGAACCGTTCCAGCTAATGCTATGGGAAATGTGACTAAGCTAGTAGCGTTGGCAACAGCATCAAGGAACGTGCCAAAGGCAAGAAATCCTCCAAGAATCCACGTAAGGTATGTGATAACTACTTGATGCTTTGGCTTTTGCATGCTGGTTCTTTGAGTCTGATACTTTTGAACCTATTGTGACAGGAGGGTTTCACCGAATTAAAAATAGTTTATAGGTACTAGTCAAAAACCTTCCCTTTTGACACTTCGACTTTAAAGTGAGTCCTGGGGCAGGAAACGCAATCAGGCTCTAGCTTTACGACTTTTTGTTGTGTTTCAAAAACCACGGCTATTATAAGTTTTGAGACAGCCTTTACGCTTAAACCATCCGCCGCAGGCTAGCGTACCGACCAGCAGGGGCTTCACCAGTACTGAAGTAAGCCTATTGGTTCTAACGTCCGGCACAGGCTATGCGACCTAACGTAGCGTTAGCATCAGTTCCATCTATCGCAGCTTTGAGGCAGTGCTCATGTCATCTGAATCGAATCAATTGCTAGAGGTCAAGGACGCTACCTTGTTTGACCGCATCTTCCGAGATAGCGAAGGCAATATTGTGATTGCTCAGCCTCCTAATCTGCCTGTGCTTGCGGGCGTTGCCGCAGCCATCGTTCAGTCCCTACTGCCCAGCGGACAGCTGCAAATGGCCGCAGAGCTCTTTGCGTTCGGGGCCTTGTTTACCTGGGCATGGCAAGAACTTTTTGACGGTGTGAACTATTTTCGTCGAACGTTGGGCCTTATTGGATTAGCGGCTCTGATGACGCTAGGGCTCCATTCTCTAAGCATGTGAGCAACCACGCTGCGAGCCCACTTTGAAACGCATAGAAGAAGGCGTAATACAGCTCAGAAGTCACTCTTGACCAATCCCATGGTTGAACCACGCCCGAAAATGAACCACCCCCTCTGACCTTGGAAGAACCTGAATACTTACAGTCTATCAAATTGAGACAAGTGGCAGTAAAGTTCTTAGATATCTAGAACCCCCAGAGGCCGTCCAGCCCTTTGTTCTACGAACTAATCCTCCCCGAGCTACTTGCGATGCGTATTCAACGAGACATTTATAAGCATCCTCTGTTGCAAGAACTAACCAACCCTCGCCAATTTTGCAATACTGTCTGGGATCGTACCGCTCCAAACTTCCGTCTTTCCACCAAATGCTCTCTACAGCAACATTTCCTTTGCCATCTATCCAACGAAAATGACCATTAGGAGATAACTGCCAATTAAGCTCTCGTGCTAGCTGCGGGTTGAGAGCGATCCACTGTGCCGCAGGGGTATGTATTCCAGGTGAATAGTTTCCAATGATGGTCTTCTCGAAAGGAACTTGTAGCCTGCTGTAGGCTGCTGCTGACGATCTAATGACCTGATAAAACGGAGGCAGTTCTTTTTCAATATTATCTTCGTCCCAAAGCTCGCTTTCCCCTCCCATAGCTATATGAGATGTCCTGGTCTCCTCGATTCGCTCCTGCTGCGTACTAAGATAAGCTAGTCTGCTATGTTCGCCGAGAATAATTTTGCCTTCGGGGGTTTGTTGCTGAAGGTGCGTAGTCCCCTCGCTAACACCTTCAATCCAATTTTCCGGGACTGCGTAAGTAGACTGACTATCAGTCTCAATATGTACTAACCAAGATGGCTTAGCTTCTGGTTCTTGTAGAACAAGCCCTGAGTCATGATGGCAAACATTAACTAGGATTTCCTGCGCTTCTTCTACTCTGAGCCTTCCTGCATCCCATAGCTCAGCCGCTACGTGGGCGATCGCTCTTTGCGTAGGTTCAATATGTGGTTTGTAGTGAGAAACATATAGACCTGTACTTTCGAGAAACCTGTTCAGTCGCTGCACGGATATTCGACCACCTTCTATCCAAAAATGGTCGCAAACCATTTCACTAAGTAGCTGAATAGCTCTGATCATAACGGCACCTTCATCAACGCCTGCGCAGACAGCGAGCATCCTCGCTTCTATATCTAGCGGACGCAGCACTTGCGCAGGGTCGTTGATAACTACTGGTGGTTCTACATCTCCTCCCCTCAGCCGTTCTGTCCTATGTCTGCTTATCTCAGGAAGTTCCAGGCTATATACGGCTGGTAGATCTCCTTGTATACGAAGGAGATTGGTGGGAATATCCTCCATTCGAGCTACTAGCTTCGCTGCTGCTACTCGCAACAAAAGATTAGAAGATTCTGATAGGTCAGACAGCGACTGAGAAAATGACTCAAGAACATCTGTTCCATCAGTACTGATGGAATCTAAGACGGCTAAGACGCTTTCAGCCGCTGTATCTGATCGAGTGAGCGCCTGGGTTAAAGAAACTTTTATCTCAACGTCTTCAGGGCAATCTTTCATTATCGCTGTCGCTGCTCTCACTCCATACGCAGTTACTACATACGAGGGGTGATCCAAGTACATCACGATGGCATCCATAATGCCCTGAGTCGCAGTATCGTTGATAGATAAATCGGCAGAAATGAGTGAAAGTTGCTGCTCAACGTCCAATAGAGGCTCAACGGGCGTTGAGATATATAAATCATCCAGGTAGTCTTCCAGTATCTCCCATATCTTGATACTAGGGACTGAGTCAAATAGTAGGGGAGTAATCTCTTCAAAATACGGCAAGAGTCTTTGGGGCGCTCGAAATGAACCCCCTATATCTTCAGAGTAAAGTTTAATAGTTGCTGCTTTACTATTTTTTGAATTAGCCTTTTGGAGCGCCTGAACGGCTTCAATTCTCGCTCCACCGTCGTAATAACGATCCCATCCAATAGCTTCGCTCCGCGAAACGGCTTGATTCGCATAAGTATTAGCTAAGTCTTTGAGACCTAGTGAAAGAGCGCGATCACTTAGACAAGAAAGGAGTCTCGAAAACTCGTGTTGTTCTAGTTTGGATTCTGCAACCTCCGCCATTTCCACAATAGCAGCGCTAGAGTTTAAGTGCGCAGCAGCTCTTCTAGCTACACCTCCCCAACAAAAGTACTTGTGCTGTTCGCTATCCTCTTTTTTTGCAAGATCTTCAAAGTCGCTGGCTGACTGAACGATTTGATAGACCTCAGCAAGCTGCATTCGAGTACCATCGAGAAGGTGAAGCGTCTCTCTACTAAGCTGATCGTCTTTATCTTCCTGCGTTACGATCTCTGATAGCTCTATTCCTACTGTTGTAGCAGGAACAGAAATCCTTTCTAGTCCTGCTGCAATACCTCTTAGCCATGTCTGTCTGTCTGCGGTGAGCGACTCAACCCGCACTCTTTTTACGAGATACCTAGCTATAGATATAGCTTTATCCTCCCCGTAATTGACTGCGGCCTGCTCAATCAAATCTCCTATTAAATTGTCTTCACTAGGACTCGAAAGCGGTATTAGTAAGTTGGCTATGGTATGAACCACTGCGGTTATAGGCGGATTCTTATGACTGAGAGCGCCTCGTAATAAGCTTGAGAGAGCATCATAGTGACTTAGAGTGTTGTTCTCCTGAAACACTTTTGCTATAGGGGCAGCGCATCGCGGACTCCACCGAAAGGTAGCTGCGATTAGCTCTTCAGCGGCATCTCTGATCCCAGAGGCTCCATCCGCCGCAACTAAACGCCTGAGCATAGTTGTCGTTCGGTGCATTGCACTACCTGAATCTTCCTGATTGGCGCGACTCATCCAACGAACCCACCCCGCTGACTGATAGTCGTGGTCGTTAAGCAACCCACGGCAATCTACGACCATTTGGCTGAGTTCTTTTCGCACGGCATTCGTGTCTTGAAGCTCAAGCCAGACATTAGCCTGCTCCCAGTGCCATTCCGCACGGTTATCTGGTGTCCCTTCTTTTTTCAATTCGTCGTCGAGTTTCAGAAATAGCTGGCGTGCCATCTCTAAGTTTCCAACGCGAGCTATCTCAGCGATCGCAGCACGGCGGAGTGAAATACTCCATTCGCCTGCTTGCCATCTACCCTCAAGTTCGTTCGCTAGCGATATCAGGACATCTTCGCCGTATTGAGCGGCTGCTTGTATGAGAAACCCTGCAAGATTGGGGCGGTTTACTGAAGTCTCCACATGCCAAACTACAGGCACACGAAAAAGATTCTTCAGCTGGTCAAGTACTGAGCGAACTGCATTCAGAAAAGCGGTTGCCGAAAGCTTCTGCCCTCGCTTGCCTCTTCCCCATAAGGCGGCAATAGTCATAGTTACAAAGGCAAGCCGACGAAACCCTGCTTTTTCATCTTTTCTAACAGATTCTCTCCATTCAGTAAGCTCGGCGCATCTTCCTACTAGGATACTGGGATCGCCACATTCCTTTAGCCAGTACTTCAACCGATACAGCCGAAAGCGAACGTCCTGCCGCAGGCCCCTCTCTCCATAACTGTCACTCTGCAATGGTAGATCTGGTAGACTCTCTATCCAAGCAGTTACAGATTCCCTATCCTCGTTAAGAAGAAGAGAGAGTTCAGCTACGGCAACGCGATTTTCAATACCTTTGAGGCTATCGCTCCTTATCATAGACGGCTCGAAGTATTTAAGCAGCTTCTGAAGCAATTCTTGAGCACGTTCTAAATCAGCTTTCGATGCAATCTGTACAGACTTTAGGAGCGCTATAAATACACATCCATCCCCTTTTGAAGCTATCCAATTCATGTACTCTTTCCACTCGTCCCATGCTTGTTGCTTAGCGCATCCGATAGCAGCACAGATGCCCATTTCTTGCTGAATGCTAACGATAACTTGTTCGTGATTTTCCCTTAAGAGCGGGTCAGGCTGTATCTCTAGACTCTCAATGACGCTAATAACATCAGTAGTTGTCCGAAATCTAGCTGCGGCTTCAGCCCATGCTCCTAGTAGGTCATGCGACGTTTGCATCGCGCCTGGGTTGTAGACATCCTGGTTCCCTGCAAGTAGACTGTAGGGTTCAGCTAGCTCAAAGAGACGTTCGCCTTCTTGTACGTAGCCCATCGTAGCAAGCCGTATGCTCAGACTAAGAGCTTTTCCCTTGCTAACCTTTAAAGAGTCTCCATCCCGGATAAATTCGAGGGCAAGGTACACATCTTCTAAATCTAAGAATAAATCTGCGAATGCATAGTCATTCAGAGTGTACTGACGCTGATCGAGAGAAGATAAAACAAGCGTTAGTTGAACTAATGCAAGTGAATCCTGTGTCTTCCCAGCTGATCTCATGGCTAGTCGAACATCTGTTTGAATAGACCCCAATGGTCTAAGCGACTTTACTTGCGATTGGAACCAAGCCGTAGTGGAAAGGGCAACAACGTCTGAATAGTTGTTAGCTCGATAGAGATGATAAAGCGCTTCCCAACGCCAAGGCGTCTCTGCTGAATCATAGAGATTAGCCAGTTCAACATGAAAAGAATTACTGATTTCATCTGGGCTTTGACCCAAAATAGGTTGGCAAGTCCGATTTTGAAGAAATAAACGAAAGCTGTTGTGAAAGAATGACCACCTATTTACGGCATCTATAGCGAAGTACGGTTTAAAAATCCTATCTATTGTGCGAACCGCTGAGCGCTCAATCCATTGAATAGCCCATTCCATAGCGATTGCGCCCCTTACTCGCGAGAGCAGTCCGAGAATGTGGATTAGCTCGTCGTCATCTTGAATTTGATCCCAATGAGAGCAGTAGTAAGCATCAATGTCATCTGCATATGTAATAGCCTCGGCTAAAATTGCTGCGCGCGCTTCTACATCGTCAATTGGCTTTAACTGATTGATTAGGTAAGACAACGCTAGAGGATGTCCAGCTGACAGCTCAAATAATCGGTAACGCTCCTTAGCTTCCAGCTCTGGTAGTACGTCAATAGCGATCGCATCAACATCCGAAGGTGACAACTTACCGATCTCGACACGGCGATCGCTTTGATTTACCTCATGCCGTACTAGCGGTGGGAACGTATTGATATCTGTCGTCTGGCTTCCCAGTACGATGTACACACCCTTTGGGATCTGGCTAGGTAACGGAAGATCAGAAAGCAAGGAACGTTCCGGCTGCTGTTCGCGAGCAATATGGTCGAGCCCATCTATTAAAATAAGGGTCTTTTGTCCAGTAGCTTCATAATCAGATCCAAGAGCTTGGAGCTGTTCATGCAGTTTCTTAAGTAAAGCCGGTCTATCTACGCTATCTGGCCTTTGGCCTGTCTGTCCGAATCCAGCTTCTTCTAATCGAAGCGTAATATCGTGAAGAAAGTTGATGGACTCGCCACGCAGCACTGTGGGGTCTTGTGCTTCGGGAACATATGCATAATAACGTATGAGGCGAACCGCCAGCTCTCGCAGGGTTCGAGTAAGAAGCGTGGATTTTCCCGAGCCGGGAGAGCCAATCAAGCCAATATAACCTCCGTCATGAATAGTGAAACGCTCTTTCAACGTACTAACAGTAGAGCCAATAGGACGATAGAACAGCGGGACGTCAAATTCGTGAGAGTTACGGTAGTCATAACGGCTTTGCCAACCTAGTCGGCTCAACAACTCATTGCGATTGAATTCAACTTTACGCTCACCAGAAGCAGCAATTTTAAAGAGAAGGCTTTCAAGAGACAAACAATCCTCGTTCTCTGGCGGATTTGGAGTACGAAAATCTAACGAGCAATCCCATACGAAAAGAGAGAATACTTCTTCTTCAAGGCCAGAAGCAACCTGGAGCTTTTGCCATACGGCGCTCCAAGCGCCCTCAAAATCAATCTTTTGGTTTCGCTTAGCGGGTTTCCATGCCTGATCTATAAACGCAGCAAAGTGATAAGGAGACGGATGGACTTCAGTTTTTGGCAGAATGCCGGTTGACGGAGATGAAAAAGCGTCTGTCACTAGATGAACAGCAATACGACGGTTCGGGTATTGCACTTTTAGCTTGTTCCAACCATCAGCCAGTTGTTCAATGAGCGACGGACTTTTCTTGCTTGGCTTGATCAGATCGTTAAACGTGAATGAGCCGGGATACTGCTGCCACTTCACTTGGTAAGCGTCGAGTCGTGCCGTTCGCGCAATTTGAATGTCATCAACTCGGCCAGCTTCTGGATCTGCAATTCGAGTCCATTCAAAATCGTGCTGGCGTAGAGCCTCTATTATTAAAGCGGCACCGACCCCATACTGATTGCGCAGACCGCTCGCAGCACGGCGTTCACCATCGCTGACTGCTCCCATAAAACCCTACTATATACCTACTGTATTATGGCCATAGATACTAGGGCGTGTCATCAATTAGATCGATGACATATCCGCATCGCGTTTTTATCATAGAGGCTCTGCTGCTTTGGAGAACTTTTAAGATGACACGCCGATACGCTCTGCGCGATGACCAGTGGGAACGGATAGAACACATGCTACCCGGTTGTCCTGGCGATGTTGGCGTGACCGCTCGGAACAACCGTTTATTCGTCGAAGCGGTGCTGTACCGGTATCGTGCTGGCATTCCCTGGCGTGACCTGCCCGAACGCTTCGGCGACTTTCGGGTGGTTCACACTCGCTTCAGTCGCTGGTCGAAGAAAGGGGTCTGGCGGCGCATCTTTGATGTGCTGTCAGCGGAGCCTGACACCGAATATCAAATGATTGATGCCACCATCGTTCGCGCCCATCAGCACACTGCCGGGGCAAAAGGGGGGAGCTGAAGCGATTGGCCGCTCGAAAGGCGGGCTGAGCAGTAAGATTCACGCTACCTGCGATGCCTTGGGCAATCCCACTGGGTTTTACCTGACTGAAGGGCAAGCACATGACTTGCAAGGCGCAGATGTCCTGCTCACCGATATTGATGCTGAAGCACTTCTTGCCGATAAAGCCTACGATGCCGATGAGCGGGTCAGGGCGGTGCTGAGAGCCCAAGGTATTGAGCCAGTGATTCCCGGCAAATCAAACCGCAAGGTCGCCATTGTCTATGACAAAGACCTCTACAAATCGCGGCATTTGATCGAGAACTTCTTTGCTAAGTTGAAGCAGTATCGGGCGATTGCGACGCGATACGACAAGCGAGCCGGTAACTTTTTAGGCGCTGTCTACCTAGCTGCTTCGGTAATCTGGCTTAATTGATGACACGCCCTAGATAAACGAATTTGCATACCAGACAGCATATCTTTTCTGGTTGGCTCCCATAATCAGAAGCTTGTCTTCGTTCTCTGGAACATATTTGTCTAAGTGACAAAAATTATACAGCTCTCGTTCTATATCGGTTTTTAGTAGTTTTTTATCTATCTTACTTATCACTGAATAAATTCTGGCAATATCTTGAGGACTCTTTTCGATCAGTTTAATATTGATGTTGTGCGTATTTTTAAAGTATTTTGTCTCTGCCACAACTGCTCCCCAGTCAATCACTTTGAATTTGGCGGTAACTATCATTTTTGAACCTGGATTGAATTTGGGATTTTTATCAGGCTCTGATGTCAGCTTCTCGCCATTTTTTGATAATTCAACTCGTAGAATCATCGACTGAAAGTACCTACTCTCTAAAGCCAACCTATCCCTTTCTTTATTTCTGAAGCATTTAAGCTTTTAGCTATAAGTTCTACTTTATCTGGAGACAAGACTCCCAGTGAACGCCCCTCACTTTGTAAATAACCAATGTTATCAACTACCAGTTTTTTTAATTCATCTTTAACAGACTTCTTCACCGAGCCACCAAAAGCAGTTGCCGTTTTTTCTGCAAGTTCCACTGCGCCATATCGTTTCTGGGGTTTATATCGATACTGTGGCTTATACGGATTTCTCATTGCTACTTTAAAGGCAGAAGCATGGTTCCCAATAGCAACTGTATCTAAAGCGAAAGTCTCAATTCTTGAATCCTTTTCTACGCCTTGAAAATGTGCTGTACGTCTTAACGGCACATCAGTAACTACGCTCCAACGCCTCAGCCTTTCTCTAGGAGAATAGCTATCAATATATTCTAGGGGTATATTTCTAATTCTAATGATCTCATTGTTGTCTGGCACTAATAACATCGTGCAATATGTCAAGCCATGTTTGCTAAAAAAGGGTTCGGCTTGAACGATAACAATCGCAGTCTCAACCCAAAATATATCAGGACTATTTATATAAATTTCATGCAGGGACTCTCTGAAATAGCTTATTGACATTTCTTACAGATTCAACTCAGTTTGTTTGGGACTAGACTCTCTATATAATTTGTTGAATTCTACAACTCCTGTAGAAAGACTTGTATTGAGAAATGGCATACGCTTATTGGCAAGCGCAGCTAGGACATCACCATGACAGCGATTAGTTTTGTTGTTCCTAACATTCTTACGACAATGACAGAAAAGTATCTTTCCCTGAAGTTGTTTTTCTATTTTTTCATGCAGGGAAAACTTGTTACTAATATGTTGATAGAAGGATAGAATTACCTTGTCCCTTTTACCATCACCAGGGAATCTACCATCGAGTTTATAAGGGTTAGCCCATTTATTTTGCGTATTGCCAGCGCCTGGGTCGGTTGGAACCAGTCTTCTACCAATGTAAACCCCACATTTATTATCCTGACTCCATTCCCATAGCTTACGATGCTCATCTATATGTGCTACAGCAAAACCCTTAGATTGAAAATGCTGATAAATTTCCGTCTCGGCAGGTGAGAAAGAGTCTACTTTCGACGCGATCTCTATAATTGGTCGCTTTTGCTTGGCTTCAACCATGTCCTTGACTCTTGAGATTATCTAGCTGATGACCCAAGGTTAATTCTAGAACTTTAGGCTTAAGTGAGTCGAGCAGGTGTGGATCAAACGGGGGTCACACTTTCGGTGCGATCAGGCCATGCTGAAGATGCGATCGCGTAGGCTAAAGCTTGTCGTCAGCCTGCATCAGTGATCGCCCCACATGAGTCCCCTCTCCATTGCCACCAGCTTATCTCCGGGCATTCGCCAAGACATCGGCATTCAGATGCTTGCTCGCACAGAGCCTGTTAGCCACATAGCTGCAACATATCAGGTCAGTCGAAAATTCGTCTATCAACAGGGCGATAAGGCAAAGCGCTCGCAACACCGCATCATTCACCAAGCGCGATAGCCACGCTTCACTCGCCGTTTCCCAACTGCTTCAAAAACCTGTAAGCCTTCTTCGTAGCGATCACACAGATGCTCCCGTGACTGCCCCTGCTTCGCACTCACCCGCCCCCAGCGACGCAGCACCACCCACTGGCCAAACAAGTTCTGCCTAACCTCACAGGAATAATGCCTCGATCCTTTATGCCAGTCCTGACGCTTCCACTTATTTAGCTGATACTCCATGCTCCCTCCTCACCTACCACTGTCCACCCACACTTCCTGAGTCTGGTAAAAGCTACCGCGCTGCTCTAGAGAAAATCCGCCCAGTAGCGCCGCGATCCACACCTCTATCAGCGGCATCTGTAACTGCTGCTGAATATCGACCAGTCGCTGCGGCGACTCCACCTGCTTATCCGCCAAAGCCTTCACCCAGTCCGATACATTCTCAGCATGAGAGACAGCCAATGCCTGACTTTTGAGGTCAGCGTCATCAAGTGCGTCGATCATATCCAAGACAGACATTTTTTCAACATCGCCTGCCACAGAATCTTCGTCGGCTTTGTCCTCATTGGGGCGATCGCCAGTCTGGTAGGAACGCTGTACGAGATCCGAAAAGTCCAACTCCTGCGTCTGACGAGTCAGCCCTTGCAGCCAGTCGCCGCCCATCACCGGCCCCTCAGTATTATGTGCGTCCTGCCAATCCTCCCACAGCAGATCAGCCTTTGCTTCACAGAGTCCCGCGAGCTGCACCAAGATATCGCCCGCGACCCTAAGGTGATCGCGCTGCTCTAGTCCGGCCAGATCACTTTCAAACTGCGCCCAAAGACTCAGCACATCCGCAGTCTCTGGAATCTCAGCGGCTTCCTCAAAGGCAACTTCCAAGTTCAGCTCTAGCTGACGCACGCTAAACATTGGCCACCTCAGCATGGTTTAAGCGGTCGCCCCACGGACAGCCCTCAATCGGACACTCCATCGGCTCCAGTCGAATCTCATCGGCAAAGAAGGTAATCCCAAACCGAGCGTTCAGATAGGGCATCACCTTTTTCTGAACATACTGCTCTAGCTGCCGCTTGCGATACCCAGCGCAGTGGATCGGTGCGACTTCCAGTACTTTGGCACCCTTGTCAAACACAGATACCCCAATCGCATGAATCGGCGCATCCTTCCGCTTCTCCCGCCAGATGTAGAGGTTGGCGTAAGGCGCTGACTCTGCGGCCACCGAGAGCGATACGGTTTCTACTTGCTCACCAGCCGGTTCCTCAGCAGATGCCTGCTGCCGATAGAGCGATCGCCTTTTTTCATTCAGCTCACGGCGATTTCGGTAGTGGGATCGCCTGCGCGGACAGCGCTTTTCATTCCAGCAGCCATCGCCTGCTTTCCCATGCAGCTGCTGAGCCTTAGCCGCACTGAGCTGAGCACATTCCACACACTTCTTGTTAACTCGACGAGGCATAGGCACTCAACCTCCTAGCGAAATGGTACGACGCCGAAAGATGTCTTCTATCGCGTCTCGTAGCAAAGCACCGTCGGCAATCTTCAAAAACATATCTACTAGCTCTGCATTGTCTAAGCCCAACTGCCAGCCGTTGAATAGTAAAAACGTCTCTGACACAGCAGCAGCAACCCGTTTATTCCCGTCGATAAAAGCATGAGCCATGCATAGGTGATAGGCGTAGGTGGCTGCGCAAGCGATCACATCAGCCTGCTCGTAGTAGTGACGATTCTCAGCGGCTTTCAAAGCTGATTCTAATAAGCCCTGGTCTCTGAGACCTAGCTGACCACCCGTTTCAGCCACGACCAGGCGATGAATTAATAGAACTTCAGGCAGTGTCGGAAACCTCATCGCCGGTAAGTTCGCTCCGTTAAGCCAATTCTTCGTAAGCAGAGCGGCGCTTTTCCATCACAGCTTGGAATGTCTGGACAAACTCAGACTCAACCGGCTTCTCAGCAGACGGCATCTGCACAACTAGAGATTGGCCCACTACCGTGACCTCTACCTGGTCGCCCGGTTGAAACCCGATAGCCGCCAGTACGTCCGCAGGCAGCGGCAGTAGGGTTTCCCCATCAACCGTTCTAATTTGCTCAAGCATTGCGTGCGCTCCAGTCAGGTTTTTGAGTGTAGCCCTATGCGTCTATCAACGTGCTCTAGCTTTAGGCATTGGCCCTATCGCTGAAAAGCCTGTATTCATAGGCTTTATTGTACCGCAACCTGTCTAGTTTTATTTGTAGTGTAACTTTTAGCGTAATACAGATAAGGGCATTTATCTGTATTAGGATGGCAGGGTAAGCTACGATGGATGGGCTGCTGCTGGGTTCACAACCGGCGTTTTCTCAAATAAGGGGAGCGTTTTCGCGGCGGCCACGGCCTGCTTTTTTGATTTTTTACGATGGTGAGCGATGACCTTACAGCGAATGAAAGACCAGAGCGGTCAGTGGGCCTGCGAGAAACTTCAGCAAGCGCTGCATAACCCAGATGGACCCAACATCACAATCGAACCGATTGATGCTGTTGGCGTACATGCAATTTTGGTAGTGCTGCACAATAGCGTAGACCGCGATGAAGGGTTGCCGCTGCGCGATATATCAGTTGATAGCGCAGGCGACCGATTGAATATCTTGCTGGAAGATATTGGCAGGACAGCAGCTCATCCCAGCCATGTGAGCGCAGTTGTTCGGCGTTTTATGGCCGCTATTGCTGAGCTAGACTACGGCCCGTCTGGGTGGGAGCTGAACGTGTTCGTCGTGCCTGCTGGGGGAAACAGCGAGGTGGCGGTGCGAATGCAGCATTTGCAGCTGACTGACTGGCGAGTACTAGAGCATGACAAGTAGGAGAGCTAAAGCTTCCCATGAGTAAACCAGATCCCGTCCCTCAGTTTATTGAGATTTCACGGTCTCAGGCACCGGTCGCACTGCCTGATCTGGTGGCTGATGAGATGGATTGGGTTGAGCAATTTTTGAGCGATCGCGAAATCAGGCCGAACACAAAGCGGGCCTACTTGCGGCACCTGCGTCAGTTCCAGACTTGGCTGAAGTACAGGCACTGGACTGAGGTCACGGAGAACGACATCGTCCGCTACAAGCATTACCTCAAAAGCAAGCCCCAGAAAGCGGTGGGGAAGATCGGACTCTCACCGGCCAGCATCAACCAGGTTCTGGCAACCTTCCAGAGTTTCTTTAAGTGGCTAGCGACCAAGCGGTATATCACGGTTAACCCGACCCTCAATATTGAGATGGTCAGGGCTGAGCCGCTGGAAGTCAAAGACCTGGATGTTTCCATCGTTCATCGGTTGGCCGAGGGACTTTCCTTTCGAGGAGAGCTGTACTTCAGAGACGCGGCTATCTTCGAACTGCTCAAGCATGGCCTGCGGGCCGAGGAAGTCAGCAAGCTGAACGTTGGCGACTATGCTGAGCGCACTGTCAAGATTGCAGATGTAAAGTGGGGCAGCGACGGCACGGTGCCGCTTGCGCCTGGTGCCTGTGAAGCCATCGAGAGCTATCTAGGCTGGTGCGATCAGAAGGGATTAGAGACTGCTCCCGCAGCACCACTATTCAAGAGCCTATCCAATCGTAGCTATGGCAAGCGGATGGCCTACAGAGGTATCTACAACCTGATTCGTGACCTGAGTGAGATAGCTGGGTTAGAGGAGCCGGTTCATCCGCATCAGCTCAGGCATACCTTTGGCACGCAGCTGCTGCTAGACGGAGTTGACCCTGAGTTTGTGCGCAACCTGATGCGGATAAAGTCGCCACGGATCTTTGAGCGTTACACGAAGCGAGCGCTGGATGAAAAGTCACACGATAGGTTCAGAGAGACTATCAAGCAATCCACTTCCGGCCTGTTTAGTCAGGGGTGAGCCTCAAATGCTCAGTGTTCAGAATTTACTGGCCATCATCTTCTTTTTGTCTGAGCAGGTCATTTCAAATATTTGCTTCCAAATCGCTGATCAGAATTTGAGCAAGTGCAGACGTCTGCACCTAAATGCACAATTTCACAGTTTATTCTCCACTGATGACATTTATGGGGTAATATTCAGCTGTGAAATCGCGCAGTAGAAGTGACGATTATGATCATTGCAATCGCAGCTATTAAAGGTGGAGTCGGCAAAACAACGCTAACCTTCTGCCTCGCAGCCACCCTGTCAGAGATGGGTAAGAAAGTTTTGTGTCTTGATCTAGACCATCAAGGAGATCTCTCCGCAGCTTTGGGCGCTAGTAAAGACGATTCAGAGCCTACGCTGGGCCAGATACTGTATGCACCAAAAAGAGAGCAGGCAGAGATGCTAGCGCGTGGGATTATCGATATTCCAGGGTGCTGCCATTTGGTTACACCCGGTTCAGATTTGGGTTCTTACCAATCGGAAATTGAAAATGGACTTGCGAGCGAAAGTCGCTTGGCCGATGCGCTCGCTGGCTTCAACAAAGCATATGAGAATTATGACTACGTACTTCTAGATACCCCTAAAGGTGAAGGGCTGTTCACTAAAAATGCACTGGTTGCTTGTGATAATGTCATCGTCCCCGTTCAGACTGAGTACTTTGCTCTAAAAAATATTCCGGAGTTGCTCGGCCTTATTAGTCAGATCGCTGATCGTGCAAATCCAAGCGTGTCTGTCTCCGCGTTAGTCCCGAGCCGAATGAAGCAGACGAGCCTCCATAAAAGTATCCACAAGCAATTACTTGAGTGGGATGTACGTGAGCAACTACCTCATCAAAACCAAGCGTCGTGGGTAGCGCCTCCCATTCGCGACTTAACTATCTATGCTGAGCTATCAGCTCAGGGAGAGTCACTGTATACGTATCCGGGCGTCAAGGAGATGCACCGCGCTCCATTCATCGCGATTGCTGAGTATTTAGAGGCGATCGCTAGCCAGAACGTTAAGCGTGAGGTAGAGGCAGTTGGTTAAGAAGTTTTCCAGGGTAGCTGCTGTTCCCAAACAGGCTGTCGTTCCACAAGAAGCTATTGAGGTCATTAGAACGCCTCAAAACAAAGTCGTCAATCTTGAACGAGTAGATCTTTCTGACCGCGAAAACTGGCTTCGTGCGCTAGATATCTGTAAAGCAAAGACAGAGCAGCCCCTCGATGCATTACTCAAAGAAATTGAGACCTACCAAGGGCAAATCGACCAAGCACTCCAAACAGCCCAAGCTCAAAGCACTATTTATGCCTATGCCATTGGTACCCGGTTAGATATTATCGAGGAGAACAGGCTGTTTGAAGAAAAAGGGTACGTAAACCTTACGGCATTTATAAAGAATGGTGAGATTAAGCGTCCGAGCGGCCAGTCAATTACGACTCGTCAGGTCTGGGCATACCGACGAGTAACTAGAGGGTTGAACGAGTTTCTTCAACTGGCAGAAGAAATTCGGGATGGAAAACCAGTCTCGCCGGAACTTAGCGAACAGCTACAGCTTCTTGGCGCTAGGGTCAATCAGGATGTAGTGGACGTATTTCTGAAGTCATATACCGAGAGTATTGCAGGTGTCCTTGAGCTAGGCGTTAGCAAGCTAGAGCAAGTCTATCGCCTCCCTAAATCCATGGCACTATCGGGTTTGTTAGCAGGTAGGCTCGCCCTTGAAGAAGCCGTCGTAGAATTTCACGCTGTCCCTTTTTCTGTGTTGAGAAAGGCAATCAGCTCTCACGAGAAGAAAAATAGACCAATATCGACTAAACAGAAAACCCAGAATACAGAGCGTGAACTGGATCAACTAGAGAAAAACCTTCAGGGCCTGAAAGATAAGGAATTAACAGAGGCGCAGATCGAGAGGCTGAGTCAATTAGCCAAGGTCTTAGATGCTCTTATTTCTTAGACTTTTTTATACCAAAAAATAGATCATCCCACGGCGTAATCTAAGAAGGGACGTTATGGCAGTAAAACAAGGCGATCTAATAACGGTCGTGTATGAGAACAAGGAATTTGAGGCCGTCGTTATAGATCCTGATGGACTGGGGCCTGGACTTCCCACCGTAGGGTTTGGCTTTAATATGGCTGCTCGCTATATCGGAATACCTCAGCAAACCCTTACAAATAGGGTAACCCAAATAGAAGGGGAGAAGTGGCTAAAAACCCCAGGAGGAAAGGCTTTCAGGGTAACCCAAATCTTTGCTGAGGATAACAACACCTACACCGTAGTTGAGGCTTCAGACTGGTTCGATCTCAGTCTGGACATGCTGCTGAATCCTGGAAAGACTCGCAAGCCTACCCGCGAAAATATCAGTGAGTTCGTGCGTTGGTTCGCTGTGAAGGGATTCTACAGCGAAGCCTTCGTAGCTTTGCGTGGTACTTATAGTCAAAAAGATAGTCGCGCGACTACGCGGTGGCTCAGTCAGCGTGAATCTGGAAAAGCAACTCGTAAGACATACACCGATCTACTGAGCGACCTGGGCGTACACAACACGACCTACGGTAAACTCACAAATCGTATTTATGAAGGTCTTTTTGGTTTGCAGGCCGAAGAAATGAAGTCACAGTGGCTGTTGATGGCAGGCGATCCTAAAGTTGCCCGAAACTATATCTCAGAGGAGCGTGGAATAGAAGCTGTAAAGTACTGCGAGGATATGGTGGTGCGGATGTACGTTGATTCGTTAGACGAAGCCCACAGAGAGGCGATCGCACTGACAGTGCGAAAATTCAAACTGCGTCCTCTCTCAGGTCGATAACGATAGACTCACTAAACCAATGAACGCGGGCTTTGGCACCATATCTATTAGACCCCTGGCCGAGATACGTGTAATTCCGCTCACAGTGGCCTGTGACTCCTATTCTACCGTAGTCAGCACGCCCAGATTTCTACAAAATCACTAAATTTGGAGGGATCAGAAACACTTGATTTACAATAGTTTGACCAAGATGTGGTCGTTTTTGCACGTATCTCGGCCAGGGGTCTTAAAGGCCAAAATTTATCGAACTCTATACAAGGGTCTAGGTCGGCTACAGGCGTTTTTGAGCCCATAGAGCAACTTGAGTGCGATCGCGCAACCCTAGCTCACTCAAGATACGGCTGATGTGATTGCGCACTGTCCCCTGACTTAAGTGCAGTGCTTGAGCGATTTCCTGATTGTTTCTACCTTGAGCTAGCAGCTTCACAATCTCCTTTTCTCTGTCGCTCAGCAGTCTTACCGTCTCATCGTTTTGTTGTGCGCTGGGCGGATTGATCTGGGCAAACACTTTTGGAGCAATGGTTGGCCCGAGCTGACTGCATCCTTGAGAGAGAACGCGGATGGCATCGGCAAGCTGAGTGGCGGGCGTACTTTTGAGCAGATAGCCGAGCGCGCCAAACTGCAAAGATTGCCAAATATACTCGTCTTCATCAAAGGTAGAAAGTACTAGAATCCGAATCCAAGGATAACGCTGATGAATGATGCGTGTGGCTTCGACGCCGTTACAGATGGGCATTCGCACGTCCATCAAAATCACATCGGGCTGCTGCTGTTGGGTAAGCGCGATCGCCTTTTGCCCATTCTTAGCTTGGCCAACTACGCTCAGATCCGGCTCTAGCGACAGTAGCTCAGCTAGGCCCTGGCGGTATGCGCTCTGGTCATCAACTAGCAGAAGGTTGATCATGGATTGAGGACTCCTAGCTTGGCAGAATTAGGGCTAACAGGTGATTTCATCGGAACCGACAAATGCAGGCGGGTGCCGTGAGCATCGCTGCTAATAGTCATTTGCCCGCCTAAGAGCTGCGATCGCTCTCGAATACCCTGCAAGCCATAGCCCACTACCGGCACATCTACTTCAAACCCACAGCCATCGTCTAGAATAGTCATTGTAATTTGCGTGGCTGTTGCTACGATTGAAAGCGTTACTCGACTGGCCTGCGCATGTTTTTGAACGTTGGTCACTCCTTCTTTTGCGATTAGATAGAGCTGGTAGCTAAGCTGCTGAGGCAACGGCGGCAGCTTTACCTGTAGCCTGAGCGAAAATGACGGGTGCACCTGCTCGCCTAAGGTTTGTAGCGCTGCCTTCAGGTCAAAATTAGAGTCGCGAATGGTCTGTAGTGACTGCCGCGCTTCGGCTAGGCACTGGGCTGCTAGCTGTTGAGAATGTTTTATCGCCTGCTGTAGCTTTTCTTTGCCGGTTTCCAAGTGGCTATAGCGCTCTGCTAGGGCTAGCTGCACATCTAGAGTCGTTAGAGAATGACCCAGCGAATCGTGAATATCTCGGGCAATGCGCGATCGCTCCAGCTTAGTTGCCAGCGTTTCCACCTCTAGAGCCAGTATCTCTGCGCGACGACGGCTACGCTGCTCAGCGGCAAAGATAAACCCCAAAAGAACAACAAACACGCTAACAGCGACTACCTCTATCGCTGCTCCAAGAAACATCTTTTGTGGATTGAGATAAGGTTCAACGCCATGAAAGCGTACTTCTTCAATGACAATAGGAATTCTCCAGGCAAGCTGTAAAAGCAATACACCTACCGCTACCAGCGTTGATGGGATCACCTCACGGTATGGTAATAGCAGGCATGCCTTAATGATAAACAGCTCGAACAAAACAGACCTATCGAGTTGATATCCGGCTATAAACAGGATGAAAAACTCTATTGCAATATAGATTCGCCGCTGCCAGAGCGGTCTGTAGGTAGGTAGGCTTAGGCTGAGTGCGCCTATACACAGTACCAATACAGCTAGCCAGATGTACTTATAGGACAGCGTGTTAAGTTCAAACGACAGCAGATTAGACAGAATGCAGTGGACCAGCACCACCCACTCAATCCAACGCATCACGTTTCGCACTGTTGGAGAAACCGGAACGGCTGCTGTCGTCATACTGCCTCACAGAGCTCAGAACAGCATTATTGTCCCCCATAAGCGGCCTAGCAAGATGTCGTACTGGCAAAGAGATGACAGATGTCATGGGCAACAGTGACAGCGACCACTGTTCTCAGGCTGAGCGATCGCCATAAATTAAACTAGCGTACCCAAGCTGTTCACTGCTTGCCCGCCGTGTCTTCACCTTCTCCATGAGATCGCTTTCTACTATGAAGTCTGTTCAATCTTTTCTCTTACAGTTACTCTCTGTTGCCTTTCTTCCCTCACTATTAGCTTCTCTAGATGCAACAACCGCTGTTCGCGCAGAAGTCTCTTTAGCTGAACCGGCCATAAGCCAGACCATTCCTCTGGCCACGACTGAGACAGTCGATGCGTTGGTTGAACAGATAATGGCAGAAAGACATATTCCAGGTCTCTCTCTAGCCGTAGTGCGAGATGGCAAACTGATTAAAACCCAGAGCTACGGCTATCTCAACCGCGATCTTAATGTCCATACCCGTCCTAGCAGTGTCTTTCCTATTGCTTCTGTATCAAAGCCATTTACGGCTACCGCTATCATGCTCTTAGTCCAGTCTGGCCAGATCGAGCTAGATGCACCTATCAGCACCTATCTGACCGATACGCCAGCGCACTGGGAAAACATCACCGTTCGCCACCTGCTGACTCATACCGCTGGCCTTTCTGAGTCAGTTTACGCTAATCGCTTACGCACGATCCAAACGCTCAGCGGGTTTCAAACGCAAGCCAGCAAGGTTCCTCTAGATTTTCAGCCAGGGGAGGCTTGGGCCTATAGCAATACTGGCTACAACTTGGCCGCTAGAATCATCGAAACCGTCAGCGGCCAATCTTTTGAAGCCTTTATGGAAAGTCGTATCTTTGAGCCAGTAGGGATGGGCAGCACAGACGTAGTGCGAGAAAGCTACGATTTTAGTAACCGCGCCACTGGCTATTTTTGGGATGGGAGGCAGCTACAGCCGCACCCTTTTAATCGGCGCTTCAACGCTAGGCTGATGTCCATTCTGTACGGCTCGGGCAGTGTGACTTCTACAGTGACCGATCTGGCTATGTGGGAAATTGCGCTACAAAAAGGTGAACTATTAACGCCCGAACTACAGACCGAGATGCAGAAACCAGTGGCAATGAATAGCGGTCGCCAGTTCAAATACGGCCTAGGCTGGTTTGTAGACAGCGTCAACGGCCATCGCATGGTCTCTCATGGGGGAAATATCTGGGGGTTCACTACTAGCATCGCCCGCTTCCCTGACGACCGGCTGACGGTGATTCTACTGGCTAACAAAGACAGTGAATCGGGTAATGAGCTAGCGATGAGAATTGCTCAACAGTATGTTCCTGCGCTAGCGGTCAATCCCGATGCGCCTGCTATAAACGATCCGAATCCGGCTCTGACTGCGGCGCTATTGCAATATGCCAATGGCGACGCAACCGCGATTACACCAACTTCGGAATGGCAAATTCTCCTGAGTACGCCCCGAGGTCAGAGTCTCACAGCCCGCTTTCGCGACGATCTTGGGCGTAATCAAATCAAAGCACTAGAGCTGGTCGACCGAGAAAACCATCCCAACGGAACGCGCTATCGATACCGGGCCATAACAGCAGATGATCGTAAATTTTTGAGCGCTATAGTGACGCCCGATGGCCTTTTAGCCGCACTCGGCACCGCTCCTGAGTAGTCTGGTATGATCAGCCGCGGATTTCTACGATGTAAGACCAGCAGAGGTGCCGTCAGATGAGATTGTTGTTTAAGTGGGTACTGATTTCAAGTAGCCTGATACTTTTTGGATTGTTTCTCTATGAACGATGTTCAAGAATTTATTTAGCAAAAAAATATGCTCCACCTGGTCAGTTGGTAGATATAGGAAACCGCCACCTTCACCTTCATTGCCAAGGTACAGGAAGGGTGACAGTGATACTAGAAGATGGGCTAGGGCCTGCAGGTTCTCTAGCTTGGGTCAAGGTAAAACCTGGTGTAGCATCATTTACACGAGTCTGCACCTATGATCGAGCAGGCATCATGTGGAGTGACCCTAGCCCACACTCTCCTACTCCCACCCAAGTGGCCAAAGATCTCCACATGGCTTTAGAACAGGCAGACATTCAGTCACCTTACATATTAGTGGGTGCATCAATGGGTGGGATCTATATTCGAACCTTTGCAGAATATTATCCCGATGAAGTAGTCGGTGTAGTTTTGGTTGATTCAGCGCATCCAGCCCAAGAAGATCGCTTCCCGCCTTCCCCGGTGAATCTTGAACCTTCTGTGGTGAATTTGTGGCTGACTCGGCAGTATGCCGCCATGGGTATTCTTCGCTTATCGCATCATTTGCCTAACCGTAATGTAAAACGTATTCCATCCCAAATCCTAAACCAGCTTAAAGCTTTTGCACCTCAATCGATTCGTGCGGTGCAATCTGAAAGTCAGTCGTTTGGGAGCAGTCTAGAGTGTGCACAAAGTCTGCAATCATTGGGCGATCGGCCACTGATTGTGCTGACGGCAGCAAAAGCTCGCAGCGTAGATCAGCTCCCCTCCGGATTCACAGAGGAATATCTTTTTCAGCAGGGGGTCGTCTGGCAAGAGCTTCAAGCCGAACTAGCAACCCTATCTTCCGAGAGTCAGCAGATCATTTCAGAAGAAAGTAGTCATCTGATGTATTTTGATCAGCCAGACTTGATTGTCGATGCTGTTCGTAATGTATTGAATCAGGTGATGTTGTCGAACCCGTGATACTAGACCCTCGGATGATATTCGTGCGGCTATATTGACCTATTCACATTGCCAAATACACTTTAAGTGAACTTTTATGATCGCTCTTATCCTGTGCTCTTTCTTACCCTTTGCTAGTGCCTTGCTAATAAATTCAGGCTTAGGCATAAAAAGAGGCTTGCTGATTTTTCCTATAACTTTGATGATAATTCATCTTTTTACGGGATGGCGTTGGCAATGGGTGCCCGCTTATGTGGTTGTTCTGGGTCTGATTCTGTTCGGCCTATGGGCTGTCTTTCCACAGGACGAAAAAGTTGTTCCTTTTTCACAGCTTTTGCTGGGGTGGGTATCAGTACGTTGTGCGATCGCAGCCACAATAGCCCTCTCAGCTATTTTGCTAAGTGCATCCATTTTCCTAACGTGGGCATTTCCCAGCCTTATTTTTCCTGTTCCCACGGGTGACTTTCCGGTCGGAACCGTTTTAGAAGCCCATGAAGCCGGAACCTTTCGGATTTGGTATCCTGCTGCACCACAGCCGAGTGACCCCCTTTATCCCTATCTACTGAACCGCCGTATTTCAGGACTGCCGTCGTTTGTTTACAGCCATTTACGGGGCAAGTTGACCGGTGCCTTCATTAATCCATCACTGGCCTCTAAGCCAAGTGCTTTCCCTGTTGTTGTCTATGACCATGGCGCGAACAGCTTTCCAGAAGATAATACGTTTAGGCTAATAGAGCTGGCTAGTCACGGGTTTGTAGTGGCTGCGATCGCCCATCCAAGAGCCTTTGAAGACTACGGGATATCTACCCAGCTAGCTCAAGAGCCTTCCCTCTTCAACGAGCGTTTAGCTTCTGTTGTCGTTCCTGAGCGAGTGAAAGATGTTCGCCAAGTTGTGCGGCAGTTATCCCGGCTTAATACACAATCAGGAACGTTTAGGAACAGACTCAATCTTGATTCATTTGGCCTACTAGGCTACTCCCTAGGTGGAAGCGTTCTATCGGAATACTGCCTAGAAGATAGGCGCTGCACGGTAGTTGTGAATTTAGACGGCGGTAGCTTCGGCAAAGCAAGACAAGGCGTTAGGGCCGCCTTCCTACAGCTTAGCCAAAGTGTTTTACTCCCGTCAGAACCCGTTAAAAACCCACAAAACGCTATGGAAAAGACGGGGGCTTACTATCGACAAGAAGTTAGTGACTTACTTCGTCATACCCAGGCCACCCATCCTACCTATTGGCTACGCGTAAAAGGGAGTGGCCATGCGGCTTTCACAGATCTCGTTCACTGGACGCCTATGCGGTTTGGATTCTTTGGCACACTGATAGGTAAAGGCAATGCCAGAGCGATTGCACAGATTATCAATGAATTAACCATTTGCTTTTTCAATGAGTACTTGCAGCCTGTCTTAAATGAATCTGCCTCCACTTTTGAAGGCAAAATCCAAGAACACAGTTCACTGCTCGAAACCGTGGAACTATTAAGGCTATAAGGGGGTTAACTTACAGCATGAACTTTAGCCAACATAGTTTGTCGGATTTCTATATCGAGAATTCGCCTCTATTGATGGCTGATGGCTGATGGCTGATGGCAAAAGTTGTCACCTACTTCGTCAGCGCTCGAATCAAGATTGCTATTGCCCCTAACCCAATCCCGACAAGCGCTGGTACTAGACGGCTACCCAAAATTCGCAACTTTGCATTCATCGGCAGCTTTCCTGTTTCCCAGTAAACCCAGTTATCTCCTAACTGGCTTGCCAACTCTAAGTTTCCTGAAATGAGGAGTACAATGCCATTGCCCGTGGCAGGATTTACCCGCACCGTATGTCCTAGCGCCGGTAAATTCCCCCCATCATGGCCTACCACAAACTGATCGGCACCACTAGCAACGTACAAAGTATGTCCCAATCCCCAATCCTGACGTGCTCCCGGCTGAGGAATCAACATTTGCTTCAGCGTTTCTTGTTTTAGAACTAGGTTCTTCTGGCTGTAAGCTTGAACAAAGTTAGCCATATCTTGAGGCGTTGCGTAAAGAGAGGCCGCCGCTGTAGCGGTGTATCGACGCTGAGGACTCGGTTGAAGTTTTTCATCGAAGCTGGTTGCTAGCCCATCTGTACGACCAGAAGCGGTGATCGCCTCCCAGGCAAAGCTTGATTCTTTCATGCCTAAAGGTTTCAAAATGGTCTTTTCCATATAGTCTGAAAAAGACTGCTGCGTGACATCCTCAATCAACAACTGCAATACTGTGTAACCACCGCCAGAATATAGCCAGTTTTTTCCAGGCTCTCTAGCCACGGTGACACCACGCGGCTTTCCTGCTGTAGAATCTTTTGTCAAGATCAGTGATTCTTCAAGAGATTGAATCGATTCATCGGGTAGAAAACCGGCATACCCAAAGAGATCGTCTAACCCGCCTGTATGACTTAATAAATGCCTAACAGTTACCTGCTCGCTATATTGGCTTACTGGAAATTTCCAGCGCTTCAGGTACTGATTTACAGACTTATCTAGAGCAATTGTTTCATCTTCTACGAGCTTCATGATCCCCCAGGCGGTCACCATCTTGCTCACGGACGCCATCTGATAGAGCGTCCGGTCAATCTCGACGGGGAATTCTTTTGTAGCATTTGCGAGCCCAAAGGAATGGGCTGCAACGACTTCACCATCTTGAATCAGAATAAGAGCCGCACTCCCCAGTTTCGACTTGTCTGGGTGACTGAGTTTTTGAATCAAATAGTTTTCAATGGCCACAAAGTCCCCGCGCGGTACTGCTGGGCGGGCTATCCAAAATGCTTCAACGGTGGCGATCGCAATGACAGTCGCAGTCCAAAGCACTATCTGGCCTATTGTCGTAAAGATTTTGATACTCATACTTTTAAGAAAAATATTCTAAGAAAACAAGTGAGATTAATTACTAGCAAGACGGTAACAGGCAAAGCACATCAGCAACAATTACTTACTACAGTTTTCCTATGACGAATGTCATTGATTTTGGTGACTTATCTCTATGGAAAGCAATCGGTGAGCGTTGCTACAGTGCAAGAACAGTCGTATGCGGTTTAGAGAAATGATATGTTCTTTCAGCAAGTTTTTCTGACAGGTCTGCTGGCTAGCGTTGTCCTATTCCCGACCGACAGGGCGGCGCAGGTTTTCTGTATCGACCAAAATCTATGTTCTTTAAAAGAAGAGGTTAAGATGACTACAACTTTAAGCGATAGCTCAACGATTGATCGGCGCTTGACGGCTGATGTCGTTACCGAAATGAATGCTTATCTAGATGCCTACGCTCAGACTGGCAGGTTCTCAGGAAGCGTTGGTGTCGTTCAGGGCGATGTCGCCGTGGTGATGCGCGGCTACGATTTGGCCAACCGCGAGCATCAAGTTGCCAATACTCCGGCCACTAAGTTCCGGATTGGTTCAATCACAAAACAGTTTACAGCCGCTGCCATTCTACAGCTGCAAGAGCAAGGGCGGCTCGATGTGCAAGCACCTGTCTCAGCGTACTTGCCCGACTATCCTAACGGCGATCGCATTACCCTTCATCATCTGCTCACCCACACCGCAGGCATTCCTGAATACCTCGACGATCAAGCTTTTCTCGATCTACGAGAGTGGATGCGGCTACCTATCTCACTCAATCAGCTAGTGGCTCGATTCAAGGATCTGCCGCTCGAATTTGACCCTGGAGAACAGTTCAAGTACAGTAACTCGGGCTATGTCTTACTCACGCAAATCATCGAAACTGTGGCCGAACAGACCTACGCAGACTATGTTCAGGCTAATATATTTGATCCTTTGGGCCTGGAAAATACAGGCTATGAAACTCCGCAAGCGGTGATTTCTGATCTGGCTCAGGGCTATCTATTCATTGGTAAAGAGAATTACCTGCAAGCGAGTCCGTTTGACATGAGCATTCCTCAGGGCGCAGGCGGACTATATTCTACAGTAGAAGAGCTAGCAATTTGGAACCAGTGGCTGTATGAGAACGAAGAGCCAGCAGTACTGAGCAAAGCGGCCAGGGCCGTGATGATGACGCCGATCGTACCGATGGCACCCGCAGCGAGCCCAGATACGTTTTACGGATATGGGCTGGTCGTAGACCGTCATTTAGAACAGCAGCGAGTGTTGCACGATGGCGGCGTTAGTGGGTTTGCCAGCTCTCTAGCGTATTACCCAGGTGAGGCGCTGACGATTGTTGCTCTATCTAACTTTGAAACGGCTTTCCCCAATCGCGTTGTAGAAGATCTAGCCGCGATCGCCTTTGGCGAACCTTATAAAATGCCGACGCAGCTCGAAGCGATCGCCCTAGATCCAGCCATCTACGAAAAGTACGTAGGCACCTACCAGCTTTTGCCCGAGATGCAGCTCGCTATTTGGGTGGAGGGCGGCGAGCTAACGGCCCAGGCCACTGGTCAAAGCTCTTTCGTTCTCTACCCCACTTCAGAGACAGACTATTTTGCAGAAGCTGCCGATATTAGGGTGTTATTTTCTCTTAGTGAGGATGAAGTACGTGAAAGTGAAGTGGAAGGACTGACGCTGTTTCAGATGGGCCGAGAACTCTTTGCCCCCAAAGTAGAAGATTAGTGAATAGTGCGTCGTCTAGCTCAGTAAATGCTGGTGAGCCCAAAGCGCAGCTTGAGTGCGATCGCGCACTTCCAACTGACAAAAAATATTGGTCAGATGATTCTTAATCGTCCCTTCGGTTAAATTGAGATCTGCCGCAATTTCTCGATTGCTTTTGCCCTCACCCAGACGCTTCAAGATATCTAATTCTCTTTCATTAAACAAAGTACTGCACGCTGTTTTCTGGCTGTTGACACCGACAGCGAGCTGCGAAAATACCTTCGGGGCAATGGTTGGCCCTAGCTGACTGTAGCCTCGGTGCAGGTTGCGAATGGCCTCAGCGATCTCCCGCGACGGCGTACTTTTAAGCAAATAGCCCAGTGCGCCTGCCTGTAGCGACTGAAAGATATATTCGTCATCATCAAACGTGGTCAGCACCAAAATCCGAATCCAGGGGTAGCGGGTATGAATCTCCTGAGTAGCCTGGACGCCGTCGCATACGGGCATTCGCACGTCCATTAGGATGATGTCAGGCTGCAAGCGCTCGGTCAGGGGAAGTGCCTCATCGCCGTGTTTCGCTTCTCCCACCACTTCTATATCTGTTTCTAGAGAAAGTAACGAAGCGAGTCCCTGGCGAAAAATCGGCTGGTCGTCCACCAGCAGCAGTCGAATTCTGTTGTTTACCATTGGGGTACCGTTACTAGCAAGCGAGTTCCTTGTCCCGGCTGGCTGCTTACCTGCATGACACCGCCCACTGAGTGCGATCGCTCCTGCATCCCCTGTAGGCCAAACCCGGCAGCTAGATGGACTGGATCAAAACCCACTCCATCGTCCTCTACCCGAATCACCACGTCTTGGGCATTCATCTTACCGCTCAGATAAATCGTTTTAGCCTGAGCGTGTCTGCGGATGTTTTCCAACCCCTCTTTGACAATGCAATAAAGCTGGTGGCTAGTTTGAAGCGGTAGGGCAGGCAGGTCAATTCTGCTCTCTACCGTCAGCGCCGGATTGGACTTGAAAGGGGCTATCAAACCAGTTAGGGCCGCATTGAGATCAAAATCGGCAGCTCGCATGGTCGCCACTGCCCGCCGCACCTCTTGGACCGATTGGGTAGACAGCATTTTAGAGGTATCTAGTGCCTGCTGCGCCTGACCAGGAGCCTTTTCATAGAGCCGCTGTGCCAGCTCTAACTGAATATCTAAAGAAGTTAGCGTGTGTCCTAGTGAATCGTGAATATCTCGGGCAATGCGAGCCCGTTCTAAATCGGCTGTCATTAGCTCGACTTCTTTAGCGAGCGCGGCCTCTCTCTGACGACTTTGACGCTCAGAGATAATAGTCAAACACAGGAAAATAATTAGCGCATTGGCAGCAATGAAAATAGAGGTACTGTTGAGAACAAGATCAATCACCTGAACCGACATTGGCGTGGCATAGAAAGCTTCTAGCTCTGTTTGAACCTCTTCAATCGGTTGGGAGAAGTAGGTTACAAAGTACTGAGCAATGGCAATCTGCCAGGCAACCCCAGACGAAATCGCCGTAAAAATCACCTCGCGCCTGCTCAAGAGAAAACAGCTCTTCACTAAAACAAACCACAAAATCAAGTCTAAGCCCCAGTCAGAAAATAGGCGTGTGGCCAGCAGCGCCCCAATCTCTACCCAAATGTAGGCTCGTCTTTCCCAAAGCGGACGATTCAAAGGAAACCGAAAGCTGAGAATTAAAAATAGACTAAATACACCAAAAACTAAATAGTCGCCGCTGTCCACTTCGTATCCCAACGGTTTATACAGCAGAGGGAATAGCATCCGCAGCGCGGGTATCCCCAACGATATCCATTCGATAATTCTTAGAATTCTCGGGATAGAGGGAGCCGTCGTTGATATTGCATGGGTCACTCTAGAAGTCATAGGTCAGGGGGTGAGCGCGATAGTAGACCGCCTACTGGTCAGCACGCTGCATCTGTTCGCGACCAATCTGGTAAGTAGTTTGTAGCGTTAAAGTCCAAATCTTATCAAAACTAGCGAGCGATCTCGATGACAAAGGTCATGCCAACTCATGACGATAGGCTATGGGAACTAACAGCTGCACTGAGCAAACTATAGAGACACCAGACAGCGTAGCAATTATGACATCTAAAAAAACAAGCGTTCAACCCTCTCCCTTGAAAGAAAGATTCTTGTTCTTCGGAGCCGGAGCCGGAGCGGGACTGATTATATTTTTGTTAGTGGGAATTCCTTGGCAGACGTCTCATCCTTTGTGGGTTCTCCTCGGAACGACTCTCTTATGCGGACTGCTCGCTGTTCTCGCGCGTCAAGATTTTGCGAAAACAACCAGTGCCCTACTAGATGGCCTTCCCTGGATTTAGCGATCCCAATGGGATTCGAGCATTGATCGAAACGGTGAGGCCAAAACAGGGAACTGGCGAGCGGCTGCGCTGTGTGGCGCAAAGCCTTCAGCCTCAAAGCACTGGGAGCTGTCGGAGTTAGTTGATGTGAGCTGCGCCAAGTGCCGTCGAGAGTTAGGCTGAGGTTTCGTAATATCTTAGAGCTTCTGAGAAAGCCTTTTTGAGACATTCAGCAAGACACAGTTTTTAGAGAGGCTCAAAAGGTCTAGATAATGAGAAGGTCAAACGTACGGCTAGTCATAGTTTGCTGGCGCAGAGCAGTTGACGTACTTTGTGTCAGTAAACTGCGATTAAGATCGCAGGTACTACTAGATAAATGCCTGGGCAGGGCTCTGAGGAAACGGGCTTGAACGGCTGATCAACGAGTTTCCCGGATTTCCCACACTTTTTTCGGTCTTCAGCTACTATCGGTTGCCTAACTCCATTTCACAACTACCTCAAAAGTTTCTATCTTAGTGTCAGTCACAAAGAGAGCTTTTGGTCGTAGATAATACGCTGAAAGTTTACGACAGCGCTGATTCATAACCGTGGGCTTTCGCGCGAATGCCTCCGCTATGTCTAAAGGTATTTTGGTAATATGCCTATCTAACCGACAGTAAGTTCCCTAGAAACACTCGAATTGGCAGTCCAGATTGTTGCTATTTTTTGACCAGGAGATTGACCGGCAGGCCCATCTGTAAACTCTATTGTTTGGCTTTCTCTGGCAGGAATATCGTAAGCTACGGCACTTGAGTCTTCTATTTCATCAATGCGTTCTCTCTTTACAAGAGTCATAACCACATTTCCAGCGACGCTCTCGTTAGAGTCATTGTATAAAGTGAATCTACCATTTATTGGTTGATATAGATTGTAGTAGCTTTGGTATAGCCTCATCTGCTGAAGATAAGACCACATTAAATATCCTTGATATTGCTGATAAAACCAGTAATTAGAATAATCGCAAAAGGTATAGCCATAAGCATTCATATAGCACATGGCGTTAGCTGTCTTTGGAGTGGCAAGATTTGCTATACCGGCGACCGAAGAACCAATTCCGGCCATTCCAACTAGCTTTAATAATTTTCTTCTCTTGATATTGCCAGCTACCTTTCTGGACGAAGAAGCGTGAGATATCTCTGATATTCTCATACCTTCTAAGGGACAGGTCTCTATGTTTTTTATGTTCATTAGTTTCTCTTCGAGTAGAAATAGGACTAGATGCTCTAATACACCATGTGCGACTACACCATGTGCGACAAGGGCAGTAAGAACACTAACTTACACACACAAAACCACGGTCACGGTCATTATACGCAGTTTGCACAATGACGAGATTTCTCCCAATAGGTCCAGGAAGTACTCCTTGTATGAGATATGTATCCTGAGTGCGGGGTGGAATAGGCGCTATAGGATCTGATTCTTGGTAGGCAATTCCTCCTATAGGCGACTCAACGGTAACGCCAACATTGCCTTCCTTCTCATCTTCTTCTTCGTTTCGTACAGTAGCTAATAAATCGAACCTATCTGCTATTCTGATAGCTGTGTCTACACCTTGCAGGACTCCACCTAAAATTTGGATACCTTTGATAAAAGCTGGAACCAATCCAAAAATCCCAGCTTCAGCTTTCTTTGGTGTATAAGCATCAAGAACAAGGCTACCAGTTAATCCAATGGCTCCTATTCCAGCAAGTTGAACAAATTTTCGACGGTTTAGCCCTAGGCTGAGATAACTAACTTCTTTCTCTTTGTTAGGTAACCATAAGCCTGTTTCCTGACATTTAACTAAGGGACAGGAGGATACCTTCTGCATACGAGGCATAACTTATCACCAGTATTTAACTCATGTACAAACTACAGATTCACTTTCTGTTATTACGGACAACTACACCTCTTGATATCGTTTGGCTGAGTCGGTAGTTCACGAAGAGGTTTCTGCATCAGCAATAATATTAGATCATATATACTAATAAAAGAATGATAATTTTTATTTCCTGTTTCCTGTGTAGAGGGCAAGAACATATTGGTTCAGAACTCATGTAATTTGTAAGTTATGGCACCTCACATGAGCTTTGTAAGCTGTGCCACGTATGTGTTCTGACTTCGTAAATCAGTGTCGAAGTAGATGTGTCAGAAGGGTTCCTTTTTGGGACTTTTCCTTAGATGCGAGTTCTGAGGTAGGAAACGTAAGCAGGCTATAGCCTTTCGACTTTTCAGGACGTTTCAAAATCAGCGTATTTTACGAGTTTTGAGACAGTCTTCATACTCGACTTGTATACATCACACCGCTTGCAGCACCCCTATAAAGGCATCACATCTTCTAGCTTAAAACTGAGGTTTGGCAATAGCAGGGATGAAATAGTTTGGCCTTTTCTGTACTGCGTTTGAACATACTCATCCCCTTTCAACTGACAAACTGTGAAGGTTGGTTGCTGGGCGCATCTGAAGGTTCGGGGAACCGCTCATCGGGGTTTGCGAGAATAGAAGAAAGAAAAAGCTGACCCCGTCTGGAGCCAGCCTCATCAAAAATCATTCCTATGCTAGCAACTCCTTTCAACGAACGTATTGAGCCTCAAGATTGGTCATCTCTACTTGACCGACTTCAACAGAGTCAAACCTTGGCGACTATTGTCATCGCTGCATGGCAAATCGGGTTATGGGGCTTTTTGCATAACCCCCCGAAAAGGTAAATTCCAGATTGAGACAGTCAAGACTCAGCATTGAAGTCGGGTTTAATAGTACATATGTTCTTTGTCATATTTTACTGTTGCAGAGTATTCGCTAT
>Ga0209194_1000470_pt1 | contig 32247 bp, 49 predicted proteins | sample COGITO_mtgs_1004_FD_184787 | JGI IMG/M metagenome (GOLD analysis project Ga0209194, IMG submission 184787) | Pelagic marine microbial communities from North Sea - COGITO_mtgs_100413 (SPAdes) (version 2) | ecosystem: Environmental > Aquatic > Marine > Epipelagic ...
GTAGGATACGATTTGAGCTGTAGGTTTTCACCCCCCCCTCCCCATGAGCGGAGGTGCGACGGCCTGCCAGTTGGTCGGTCCGAGTTTTGATCGAGTGGCATGAGTGGCACAATGATTGACAATTGTTCGAATCAAATTTCTCGCCACCATCCTCAATCGCTTTGATGTGATCGACGTCGGTGGCGGGTGCGGTGCATTTGGTATCCGAGCAGATTGGAAACTGCCGGAGGAACCATTTGCGAAAACCTCGCCAACGCGCCGAGCTATAAAAATATTTATTGGCCCGGTGATATTCGGATCGATCACGGGGGCATACTTTTGGAACATGTTCGGCACAGAATCGCACGCCATTCGATGGAATCAACTCCGCGCAACTCAGGGCAGCGCAACGCTTTAACGGCTGAGAAGCGTGGGGTTTCCCCTGCGTTTTTCCTATTTGCCGACACTTATGACACTTATTTTTCATTTAGTTAGATGTAATATTAAGTAAATATATAGTGAGTAGAGTTATGTTTTGCCGTCATATCCGTAGCCTAGCTATCCAATCACAGAATGCGCCTGGTGATTATGTCGCTCTGCAGGGAGCCCTGCGAGACGAGCGGGAAAAGATCCGACGTGCGAGGTGCCGACCAGGAAAGTGATCGGCCGCTTTCCGTAATTCTCCTCATATTCGGTGGCGATTTGCTTGGCGGCCTTGGCGAGTGCTCCGATGGCTCCGATATAGATCGGCTCCTCACGTCGCACTCCTCGCCCAGGCTGGGGCTTACTCATTGACCCCGCGTGCGACATTCCTGACCCCTTCCCCGCCGGAGGGGGTCGGGGGGAGGTGAGAGCGGCGGGCATCGCGCCGCCGGTGGCGAGACATCCTACCGACTCGGGCGAGCGGTTGTAGGCTAGCTTTGCCGACCTGAGCCCGGACACGATATCTCCGGAGCTGATCGGCGGCGTGCAGCCCGCCGCCCATTCGTTTAAAATTACCCGCGCATTAGCCTCGGGTATGTCGAAACCTATGATCAGCGCCTTAGCGGCCTGCGTAGCCCGTGCGGTCGAGTCCGTGAATTTGCGCACTTTGGCTTTACCGCAGGCGGATCTTATCGATCGATTTAGTTCATCGAGCACCGCACTGCACGACTCATGGAAACACCGCAGCGTCGGAGCACCGTCTGGCATGAACTCACAATCACGCCGCGCTGATTTACCGTTGCTATGCATTGTTTGTCCTGGGCACGGCAGATAATAGCGGCCCGCATTGTCCGACGCTAAAGAGACATCGATGACACCCGAGGCGATATCGAGCACCTCAGAGCGGTCGAGCGGTGGTGCATACTCCACCACTCCCGCCCCCATTGGCGCTTTGCTGATCGTTTGCAGGTAGCGTTTCGCGTTGGTGGTCTTGTCGAGACGTGTGCGCATGCTGGATGGTGTTCGGTTACTCATCGACGTAATCCTCCTCTTTTAGAAGTTTTATATGATTATACCCGCGCTGATCTTTACCATCGCGGCTGATCGAATTGCTTTTGTTGGTGCGGTAAAGCTCTAGCATAAGATCTGGCAGGGCTCGCTCAATTGAGCGATTCGGCATGGCATCCCAGCCACGTGAGTTACAAAATTCAACATAGGCTTTAACCAATTCTTCGCTCGTAACGTCTGAGCCTTTTTGTAGTCGCACACAGCGCCCCATGAATGAGCGGATCGAGTCAGATTCTTCGAGTAGATCCTGCACCAGATCGGACTGTCGATCGGAGAGCTGCATGCGGTCGCCCTGAAGGACGCGGATCGCGCCTTCAATCAACCAATTTAAAATGCCGGCACCTTCGTTTTCAAATAGCCAGCGCGCAAACTCAGGAATCGGTTTTTCTGGTCGCTCGCATTGGTAGGGCACGATCAATAAACGGCGGCTCCAGGCTGCGGCATCGGCATTTAAATCGAGTTTTAACCGGGAATTGCAGGTGATACCGATATTAAACTCTCCACGCATCGAAACTTTTTCCCGCACGCCTTTGACCTCGCCGCGAATCAGATCGCCACCGGTCAGTGATTTGATCACATACGCACCTTTCTGCATCAGGAAATGCCCCGGCACATCCGAGCCAAACAACGCAGTCGAGCCGATGTAGCTACCGAGCTCGAAACGCTCCAGCAGTTGCTCGGTGCGCAGCTGCTCGCAATTCTCCTCTCCGATCATGCGCTGGAACACCTCCAGCACCGTCGATTTACCGGCACCAGCGGCACCCGTTAGAATCATAAATTTCTGCGTCACATTCTTTTGGAGCAACATTTGACCACCCCAGCGCTGCAGCAGATCGGCATCCTCAGCAGGGAGCGCCCGGAGCAATAGATCAGTCATAAATTTAGGGCACTTGGCGCCGCCCTGATAGCTGACGGGAATTTGATTACGCGAATAGTAATAAGGCGAAAAAGCTTTTAACTTTGGCACCGCCGCAGTCAGATCGAGCATGCCGTTAAGCAGATGCACCAGTCCGAGGCGGATTTTAAACACGCCGCGCTTCGCGGTGTAACCTTTGAGCCAGGTGATCACCGCGCCCAGCTTCGCGGCGCTCCGGAACTTCGTGCCGCGCAGCACCGGCAGCGACATATCACGCGACACCTCGAGCATCATAGCCGCCAATTTGACCGCAATTTCTTGTTCACTAATATGATCCCAGCTGCCCGACTCGTCGTTGTAAAAATAAAACCGCTCTTCGTCGGCCTCGTAAATCACATGATAATGATATATAAAACGCCCCGCCCAATACGGCTCGCACATGGCTTTAATCTCCAACAGCTCACCGCCGGGCCCGATGTTAGCCGTCCACGGATCGCCAAAAACGACTTTTAGACGTTCGAGCCAATTATCCACCCAGGGAGTCAGCAGGCCAGCAGGCCATTCGATCTCACGGAAATACACCTCACGCACCGGCGACTCGTTAAACATCGAGTAATTACAGCCGCTCGGATGGGTACCATAAACGATCGATTGACCGCCATCGGCACGCCACTCGCCAAAGCACACCGGCACCTTCTCACCCGTGCCCGTCGTCGATTCGGTGTAACGGTCGCCAAATTTGAGCGGATAAAGTTTAGGCCAGCTATCCATGCCGCGCAGCTCAGCCTCTGAGTCACGCAAACAACGCACCCACACCTGCACGCCACGCTCGCCACGCGTGATCAATGTATCACGGAGCCCGGCGTTGAGCGTAAAAAATTCCTCCATCAGATCATCGTGATCGATATCGATCGCGCACAGACCGCCCGACGCCTCACCGAGCAATACCCCGACATTACCCTGCGCCAGCTGCGCCTGGTAGTTTTCGGATTGCGTGGCCTCGAACGTTGTCGACTGCCAGCCTTTCGCGACTGGAAATTTGGTACCTTTTCGCGACTGCAGCAGCACTGTCTCCGCACCCAGCAGAGAATAAATATTTTGTATATGCGCCGCGTAAACCATGCTTATCTTTCTAACGTTTTGAAGTTTTGAAGATTGCCCATCGCCTGCTCCATAAAGCCCGGCTGCGGCACACCGTTGTCGATCTCCGGCGCACTCACCGTGCTCACCCACTGCCTAGACATTTGTTCCATGCACTGTTCGAAATAGGGATCCTCGTCATGCTCTACCCCCTCGACCAACAAACGGCGAAAACCCTCCATCTCATGCTGCGCACCGCGCAACGCATTATGCGGCACCGGCTCTTTATTGATCCCCAGCTCGGCATAAATATCATCCGAGGTAAAACCATCGGCCGCCATATCCAGCCCCAGCTCGAGCGCGTAGCCATACGCCAACGAATGCAGATCGATGCACCGGCGCGACAGCACCGCACCGATCTCCAATCCCAGCAAGCCCGCCGGCCAATATTCTTTCAGCCATGCGTAATCAAATTGTGGATTTTTGCCGCCCATGATCCACCGCTTCGAACCACCAGACAGCCAGCCACACAAATCGCACAGCGCCTCTTCAAAAGGAATACCCTCAGCCAGATCCAACGGATCCACACCATTGACCGCCAACGCGCTACCCTCAACCCAGCGATCACGCTCCAGGCGCACCCGACGGTAAAAACAACGCCCCGACGCATCCGCAGCACCGATTTCTAAAAGCCCGCCCCGCCGCTCGTCGAAATCAGTCGTCTCGACATCGATCACAACAAAATTCTCAGGTAAATTTTTACACTGCATATTAAGCGCCCTGCCTTTCTATTTGCTGGAACAACGGCGACGCATCCGCCGGCTCCTTTTTCAACAACGCAGCCTTGAGCAGGGCACGCAGCACCATACAGCTCGGCGCATCCTGGCTAAGTTGCGCCGCAGCCTTAAAAGAGAGATAAACAAATCCCGCATTGAGCATCGACTCGATCGAGCCGTTTCGGCGATACATCGCATCCGCATCCTTAGCCAGCAGACGCTCGAGCAAATTATCGACCGCAGGCGTCCAATGATTCGCGGCGACCCCCAGCAGTGCGTTCGCATTCGCATCTACGAGGATAGCGACAGGCTCATCGCCGACCCATACTTTCATCACACGTGGCACAGGTGCCAACGGGCGGCTACGACTCCCCACATTCGGGGATGCATAATATTGATTTAATCCGAGCATTTGATATTCCTTTTTTTGTTAGTTAGCGTTTCTTTAAAAAAATTTAATATAGATCTTTACGCAGCGCCTTCATCTGCTGGAACCGCTCCTCATTGATTTGCGCGGCAGTCTTTCCGGGCGGTTTTCTGCGCCGACTAAATTGACCCAAAAGACTCAGCCCCTGTCGATACGAGCACGGCTCACCCAAACACGCCGCAATTTTACGCGCCTTTAACCGGATCCCGACCCCCTCGCCCAGCGGCTCTAAAATCTCCACGATCCTGGCACGCCGCCCTGCAGTTAGCTTCTTCTTCATAGTCCAATCGCCTCCCGTTTGCGTTTCAATTCTAGGATATCCGCGCGCCAAAAGCGCTTTGTTCCCGGAATGTAAAATAAATCCCCCTCATCAATATGCCGTGTTTTAAACGTTGGATAACAGATCCCTAACAGTTTAGCCGCATCCTGACCACTCACCCGAGGGTGCAGTTGCGCGTCTAATGCCGCCAAAACTTGTTGCGTCACCAGATCCGCCATCGCATAATCACGCTCTGTTAGTACCACTCTCATCCCCTCACCTCCCCCTCATTTAAAACACCCGACTGGCGCATTTTAATATATAATTGCCGACGCTCACGCCGATCGGCGCGGTATCCGCTCGCCCTTAACCACAAGGCCAAGCGCCCGCAAATCGTTTTGATTTTTGCCTCATCAAGCACCCACATTAGAACAAAAAATTCTAAAATTAGTAAAACTGAGATTGTCCAGATCATAACCCACCCCCGTCCAATCGCAACAGCGCGCGCCCTTGGCTCATAGTTGACCCTCCCGGCGGGCACCACGCATAGCCGAGCGGATTGATTGAGCCGGCCGACCCTGCGCCCGACGCAGATCATTTGACTCACCACACACGCCAGCACCACACACCAGCGACGCCGCCCCCCACAGGAAAAAAGCCAAACACACCGCGCCAGTGTCCTTTAATAATTGCAAAATTGCATGACGTATAAACTCACTCTTACTTTTAAACCCCCGCATCGTCGCCTCCCGCCCGAGTTGCCTGTGCAACGCTTGCGGCATGTTTACCGACACATTATTCGTTCCTCGACCAATTGGATTTGTAGTTTTGTTGTTCATGGCTTTTTATCAGTTATTAAGAACTTATTAAGATCTTTACGAAGAATTGATCGGATCACAGTGCTAACAGTTTCGCCCTGCGCCTTGGCGACCCGCTGGAGATCGCGCTTCATCGCATTCGGTAGCTCTAAATTAATCCTGGCAATTGCGTTTTCTCTACTCATTAGATGTGCAATATCTTAATAAGATAGCCCATTGTCAAGGAAATGTGTTTAAATTGTGTATTTTTTGCGTATAGTGTTAACCGAACCAATTAAAAACCATGGCGACTAACGCAACAGGACAAGGCAAATCAAGAATTTCACTAGTAGTCGATGATTCCCTAAAATCACGCATCGGCCGCAAAGCGCAGGCTAACGGGGTCTCGATGAATGCATACATCGAGCTCGCCATCTCCGAAGCGCTTCGGCAGGGCATGAACACCGAGACCCGAGCAATTTATAAGCCTGATATCCAATCAGCCGAGCATACTGAATATGACACAAGACTTCTCAATGATTTAGAAACCAAACGAAAAACCGACAAAAAACAGGCATAACGCCCACCACTCATTAGAAATAGGCCTAGTCTACTACTGCCACGGGATCTTCGCAAATACATAGACTCAGTTGCGCATCATTGGCGCGAATTAATTTAGCGCGCTGTAGACGTAACGCTTCCAATTCTAGTTCTAGTTGTTGATTCTCAGCCTCTGCTTGGTCGACATAATCAAGAATGCACGTAATTAAATGGCAGGTCCCCGTATCAGATTTACAAGACATATCGCAGCCATCAGAACGTTTGTTCAATCGGGCCGCCGCCGCTAACATTTTTAGGCCATCTGACATTAATCACCACCCAAACGTATAACATTTAAACGGCCAAGCAAAAAAGTATTCAAAAAAAAGTAAAAATGAATAATCAAACAGTATCAAATAATAAACAAGTAATGATTCTTGCTTTCTCGTTTGGTTTAATTTGCCTAATCCTAACGCTTTTTAACCGTAGCGAAAAGGCCCCTTTAGCAGAGGGGGCCGAACAAACCTTACGGCAAAAAATCCGCAACATCACACTGTATGAGTCTGGCCAAATCGCCACCGGCGAAACCGTGTTAAATTTAACAATAGAGCACCGCCTCCTAGGTTTATTTTCCCCAGACCACGAAATTTACTGTAACGCCAGCCAAGTTTTTCGCACAGCCTACCCGCTGTTACCAGACACCGACAGCATCGAGATCCAGTATGATCTCGAGTACAGCAACCCATACGGCGCAATCAGCCACCAGCCGCACTTAAGAATCGAGCTATCACGGCGCGACTACGCCCGCATCCAGTGGCAAACATTCAAAAGCAAAAACCTCCCTAAAATCGCAAACGTCACTCCACTCGCAAACCTCTAGGCCGCATAAACGGTACCAAATGATACCAAAAAACAGCCTACACCGCATAAATAAAAGGTTTTGCACTTCGCTGGAGGTGAAGGGGTCGCAGGTTCAAATCCTGTCGGCCCGACCATTCTTTAGCCCGCGTTATCACTGATAGAGCGGGCTTCTTTGATTTTAAGCGACTGATTCAAATCTTCTCTTTTTTAAAAATATTTGGTTATTTATTTGATTTTACATGCGTAAACGGTTCGTATGATACCAGATGTCACGCCCTAGAAAAACTCGCATTCTTAAAATCGATGGTCGAAAAAAACCGCATCGGGTGATTTACTGGGAGGGCGACGCTCGCAAAACGTTACATTTTGAAAAAAAAATTGATGCTCAGCTCTTTGCTCGTCAACACGGCTGGGAAACGTTTGACCCGGCGCTGGCGGTTTCGGCTGAGGAAAGGATCTTAATCGGCAAGGCGCGGGGCGCGGCCGCTGCTCTCGGAGTGGATGCAAATGCCATTTTCGAGGCCGGACTGAGGGCGATGCGGTCGACCGCCCGACAGGCTCCCCCGCTGGGAACCGCGATCAGAGCCTATATCGAGGCGGCCGAGCTGGCTGGCGGCCGACCTACGTCGCTGGCGAATTTGCAACGGTTTTTAGGATTTTTTGAGACAGTTGCAGGTTCTTCGGCACGGGTTGAGGATATCTCGGCCGTGATGGTCTCCAGGGCGGCACAGGCTCGGTACTCGAACGCGGAGAGCGTGCGCTCGTACATGGCCGTGACGATCGCGTTTTTTAGGTGGTGCGCGGACGCAGAGCGGCAATGGGCTGGCCCTGAGTGGTTTCTGCGCATCAAGTTGCGGACAGATAGAACCGATAAAGAGCGCGTCACGATCGCGGAGCCGGCACAGGTCGCTGAATTTATGGCTCACTGCCCGGCGCGGTATCAGCCGGGCTTTGCGATCCAATGGTTTGCGGGGGTGCGTCCTGAGGAAATGGTGCCGTCATATCGCCAGAAGGCGAGGCTAATGTGGAGCGACATCGATCTGGACGCTCGCACGATCCAGATCCGGGCGGCGGTCTCGAAAATCCGGCATCCGCGCTTGATCCATGACTGTTTTAATAATTTGTGGAGCTGGTTGGCAGCGGTTCCGGAGGCTGAGCGCACTGGCCAGGTGATGCCGATCAACCGTAACAATTTTAAAAAAATGCGCCGCGCGATTGCGGATAAATCGGGCTTGCCGACACCTTGGCCGCGCGATTTGCCGCGGCATTCATTCGGGACGTACTCGTTTCATCTTTTTGGATTGGAAACGACGATCAATAACACTGGCCACATGAGTGAGCCGAAAACGTTTTTTTCGCACTATAAAGGATCGACCATAAAAGCCGAGGCGATTGCTTATTCTAATATAGAGTGTCTCATCTAGTTATTTTTGCAGTGTATTTGTAATCTTTCCCGCGTTTACTATTTAGATAAATAAAAGCCCGCTCCATCTGGGTCATCCAAGCGACGTCATGCGTTGCCCGTAACCGTCAAGAGCGGACTCCTGAAGTGATTCAATATCCCCATTTAGGGGCCAGAGCTAGTTACGTTTCCGTGCCGGCGATGCTGGTGACGTCGGACACATCGCCATAGCTGTCGCCTCTCACTCTGACCTCATATTGCCAGATGGTGCCGCTGGTATTGAGCGGGAACCCGGTGCTCAGGCCTGACGCGGAGAGAAAATCAACCTCGCCATCGTATAGATCATGCCCGGCCTGCTCGTGGCCATCGACTGGGAAAGCGCTTTTGTGCATAAAGTTGCAATCCGCCCAACTCGACCAGGCGCCATAAACTGAGCCCAATGAATCATTCCTGGAGCGGCGGCGGTATTCCATATCGTCGCCATTGCCTGAGTCTACCCAGCTACCGCAAACGATCATGCCGTCGTGAGGCCCCCCCGTGTGCTGAAATAACAGCGGCGGCGCATAGTTTTTGGGCCCCTCGTTTTGAGTATTTGTGACATAGCCCGTTGCGAGGGTCCGGGCATCATAGTCTTTGTACTCTTCGAAAATCCAAATACCGCCTAACTCTCGAACTGAGATATCCCAGGTGGTGCGGCTATCCCAGTCGCGCTCGGCGGATGATCCGGTCTCATCGCGTGTCTCTAACGTGACGGGTGTGCCGTCGTCGGTGGTGGCGGGGGCGCTCCAAATTAGATTGAAATATTGGCTTGAAACTGTGCCGTCGCCATTATATGAGCCCCCCGACACATAGACGCCGCTGGCTGCGGGGGCGGTCAGGATCGCGGTGTAATTATAGGTTACCACGTCTGACTCTAAGTCGCCGGCGGTCTCAAAGTTTTTGAGTTTTAGCACGACGTCGTCATTGTTATGCACGATGGCGATGGTGCCGCCATTGGCGACACTGGGGTCTGACTCGTTAGGTTCGGAGCCGTCGAGGGTGTAGCGACAGGTGACGCCGGTCTGATTATGTGTGACGGTGACGCTAAAGTTGCTGATAAATGATTGGCTGGTGGGCGAGCCGCTGGGGGGCGAGAGTTTGGCGTTGACCCAGTTTTCGAGCACGTCGAGGGGCGCGGTAAAGGTGTCGAGCTGGATCTCTTCGGTGCTGGCATCCCAGTCGTAGTGGGTGGCGGCGATTTCACGTAGATCGAGGGCGACGCCGAGGCGCAGGCCGTCGGCCTGTAGGCGTAGGGATTCGACGCGATAGAGGGCGTCGACATAGCCGAGGCGGGGCAGGGTGAGTTTGACTACATCGCCACAGAGTAGCTCGTAGGCGTGGAGCCGACAGAGCAATGATAGGCCGCGGCTGCGGCGGGTATCATTGACGGCGACTTTAGCAATGCGCTGCGCGGCGGCGGCGCTGGTGGTGAGTGGCAAATCGTAAATGAGGTTGCGCGGTTCGCCGTCGGTTACGACGTGGGCGGCGTTGGTGTAGTTGGGGTAATTTTCCTCGCTCCAATTATTACCGGCGGATATATAGACGCCTTTGGCGCCATTGCTCCAGGTGCGTCGATTTAAGTTTGATACAACCTCTCCACCGAGCAAATCGGCTTCGGTGAGGGTGCTGGCTGGGGCGACATACTGGCCAGCGAGCAACACGAATCGGCCGCCGGCATAAGTCAGCACTCCGGCGCAGGCTTGCACTAGGGCGCGCAGATTATCGCCGATGGTGCGGCTGGTATCGATCACGCCGGAGGCACTGTAACGCGGCTCGCTAGTCGCATCGGCTTTGCTGACTGACTGATCACAGATATCGGCGGCAGTTGCGAAGGCGGCGTCGTCTAGCTCAGCGATCGAGGCGCCAAAGCCTGACTCAGCGAGTAAATAATCGCGCAGGGCGAGGGCGGCATTGGTGGAGTAGACGGTGCTGCTGGTGCGTGGATCGTAGATGAGTTTGCCTTTAACCTCGACCTCGATGGTGGGGAGGGTTGTGCCGAACACAGATTCGCTCGACAGGAGGCGCAGATATATGTAGGCCACGCCACGCAGGCGGCTGTCACTATCCCAAATCGATGTGCCAACCTCGGTTTCTAGCGCGGCGAGATACGTTTGATCAGCCGCGCCCAGTTTGGCATGGTAATCCACATAGCCGACAAACTCACCGGCGACGACGCCGCCGCTGAGCAGGGCGCGTTCGTCGATGTAGACTTGCTCGATGCTTTGGCATTGATGATCGGCGATCTCGATTACTAAATTTAGGTACTTGGAAGCGCTGCCGGAGGTGCCGGCAAATAGGATGTTGCCAGGGACGCGCCGCTGACCATAGATGATGCGGCGGCTGGCGGGGCCGGGGATGTCTTGGTCGCGAAATAGTGCGACGGCAGTGCGGGCTCGAGATTCGTGGGCGTAGCCGATATCGGCGGGGTAGCGTGAGCGTTGCTCTTCGTGGGTGGAGAGTGCGGATTTTACGCGGTTGAGATCGACGAGGCGTGATTCGGCGTTCACGGTCCATGCTTCTGAGGCGGCATCGGAGTCGAATTGTACTTGCGACATGGTGCCGGAAAAAATCTTATAGATATTAGTGGCGGGCAATGCTCCATCGGCGGCGTAAAATCCGACATAGACCTCAACGGGTCGGCCTTGATAATTTGCGGGATCCGACAGATCGACGGCCGTGGCAGGGTGGCCAGTCAAGTCAAGGCTAAGCGACTCGGCATAGAGGCTGGCGGCCTCTGAGACTGTAGGCAGGGTTTGCAGGTGGCCGTGGCCGAGCCATGTTTCGGAATCATACGACAGATCGCCTTCGCCGGTCCAGGTGCGCAGGCTGTAGCCGACAAAGTCGAAGTGCGCCAGGTAAACAGGGCGCACGGTGCCCGCCGCGATGGCGGTTTTAATTTCGGTTGAAAGTCCGCGTGGCATTTTAGACTGCCTCCTTTGCGCCGAGGGTGAAGCCGTAGGTTTTGGCGACATCCATCTCCCATTCGATCGAGTCGAACAAGCGAAAGACGCCTACGGGGGCGGTGTATTCGACGGTGCTCGAGGCGGCCACGATCTCACTGCGCGGTTTAGGCCAGACTTCGATCGTGGCAGCACCGGCGACGGCAGTGTCGCCGGTGGTGATTCGATACAGGCCTGTTTCGATCTGGATCCAATCGCCAGCGGTGAAGGTGCCGGTCATGCCAGACAGATCGAGATAATTCTCAGAGATCGCATCGACCACCACGGTGCCCGAGACATTGGCCTGCGGCGTGGCATCGGTCGGCGCGAATTTAAAGGTGCCTTCGCGGCCGTTGAGCCTGAGCAGTACGGCTGCCCACTCGGCTGCGGCGGCGCCATGCAGCGGCGGCAGCTCCGCATTGATCTCCCACCATTGGCCGGGGTGCGCGTAGACTTGGCTCTGCCCGGTGAAGGGCGAGCTTGATACGGCAACGCGGCTGGCTTGATGCCAGGTGAGGCGGCGGGGGCGCGGATCGCTGGGCAGGGTGATCGGGTAAGTGGGCATGGTTTTGAAAAAAAAAATGTTTATTTAAACGGTTCTCAGATTGTTTTCTTGCACAGCTTGCACGGCGATCTCACCGAGCGCGCTTCGATTGTTTTTGATAAAACTCTGGATCTCCATGCCAACGCCGTTGAATGTCATGTTGATCGTCTGGCCGCCGCCCTCGCCACCGAGTGCGTGATTAGGCACGATGCTGCCGCTATATTTGGGCACGAATAGCTCGGGGCCTTGCTCGCCAACGATGTAGGGCGAGCCACTCGAGACGGGGCCGCCAGCGGCGCGAAAGGCAATCGAAGATATTAGGTTGCCCAGGCCCTCGCCGGCACCGGTGGCGCCTGAGTATTTGCCAAACAGCTCCCACATACGGCCCAGCTTCCCGAGCACGGCGTCAATCGCTCTGCCGATGGCGGCAAAGACTTTGATCACATCGGCCCGCACCTTCTTGGCGGAGAATTGGATACCAGTGAAGGTTTCGATCACCTCGCCCAGCATGCCGAGGAAGCTGCCGAGCGCGGCGGTGAGGCTGCTATTAATAAAAATATCAATGAACAACTGCCCGAGCGCTTCGCCGATTTCTTTTAAAAATCCCATCTTATCGAGCAACAGGCCGAGGCCGACACCCGCGGCGATGATCCACGCCCAGACGCTTGACAGCACCACGGCTAATTTACCGAGGATTAATAACAGTGGCCCCGCCACGGCGACCACCGCAGCGATCTGCACGCCGAGCTTCATGAGCGCTGGATCGGCCTCTTGTAACTTGGTGACCAGCGCGCGCAGCTTATCAATCAGCGGCGTCAGGTATTCCGCGAGGATTTCGCCGACCTGCTCCTGCAGATCGCCAAACGCGTTTTTTAGTTGGATCAACTGCCCCCCTGTTGCATTAGCCTCGGCGGTGGCCACGGTAAAGCCCTCGCCCATTTTTAGGTGCACCAGGGCGACACGCTCGGCAGGATCTTCGATATCTTTAAGCTCGGGTATATAGCGCGTGAGCATTTCGGTCTGCCCCAGTAGCGCCGCTGAGCTGGCCCGCATCGCCATTTTTAGATCTAGATTAAACGCTTTGCTCAATCCGATCGCCCCGCGGGTCGCTTCGTCGAGTTGATCGGCTTGCACGCCCATGCTCACGGCTTGCTGCATCATCGCCAGGCTCATCTCGTCGCCGACGGTGGTGACTTTTTGAATCTCCGATGCCATGCGTTTGAGCTTTTGCATGTTGGCGTCGACTTCTTGGCCGGAGGCTTGCAACGATGCCCGCAGCGTGCTTTCGGCTTTTTCTTGCTCGGCGAATGCTTTGACACTGAGCGCACCGAATGCAGCGAGCGGCGCGGTCAGACCCATCGTCATCGATTTACCCAGCGATTGCATATTCTTACCCATCTTTTTGAGCTTTTTGCCGACTCCGGCAATGTCCTTGTCGAGTTGGGAGGTGCGCAGCGAAACGTCGCCAAAGAGTGATCCGATTTTAGTGGCCATGGTTTTTTTTTTAAGAGCTGAGATTTGAGGGCTGAGAATTAATCGGCTTTAATGAGCCACTGAAGGCGCGCAGCCTGGCGACCAACTCGTCGCGCGTCTGCGGAGCCTTGCGTGGCATGAAGTCCTCGACCGAGTACGGTTTACGCCGCCGTTTTGGGTCGCGGTGGCAATTGGCGAACACTGCACAAACCAAAGCAAAGCGCGCATCGATGCGCGATTGCTCCACCTCATAGGCAGCTTGCAAATCGCGCAGGTCTGCGGCTGTGCTTTGGTCGAATGCGTCACGATTTAATCCATAGCAGATTTGAGCGTGTGCTGCGGAGCGTCGCCAACGGGCTCCCCCGGCAAACCTTGGCCATAGATCTCAATTGCTTTTTTGATCATATCGGCAAACTGCGCCACGGGCGGGAAATCGTCGGCATGGTCGATCGGATCGCCGGGCAAATCGAGCGCCGCACACGCGAGCGTGATGGCCTGCTCGACTGGCTCGGATTCCAGCGCGGCGAGATCGCCACCCAGACGGCTAAACCGCATCATCGCGGCATTACCGATTCGCAACTTATGCAGGGTCCCTTTATATGTAATGGTCGGCTCCTGGCTCATCGCTTATGCTTGGGTTGCGCCTCCCGATGCTTTAAATGTGATGGTCGCCGATAGCTTATCGTCGATCGGTGCCGCTGGTTCGAAGCCCGTGCAGATCGCGGTGAATGTTTCTACCGTTGCACCCGTGTCGCCGTAGGTGAATTGATACTGCTGCGCGGATTCGTGAGCCGTCGCTGCGCGGGTGCGCATGAGTGCATGGCCGACATCGGTCGGATCGTAGTTGACCACCAGGGTGGCTTCGCCGAAATCGACCAGCCCGCCCTTGAACGTTTTATGCCCATTGTCCGATAGGTGGTGCGTGGTCTCGTAGGTGTCTTTAGTGATCGACAGCGGTGTGCCGTCGGCCACTTCGCCGACCTCGACCCATGTGGAACCGCCGTCAGTGGTGTATTCAAGTTTAATGCCGAAGCCTTTTTCGCTCATAATATATGTCCTTTTCTATTTGTGGTTATTGGTTTGATGTTTTGGTGTTATTTTTAGTTATTTTTTAAAAAAACTTGCTTTTCCGCCGCGGTAGCATTGTTTGAGCTGAAATGAGCTTGAGCACATCGTCTGCGATTATTTACAGCTGCACCGCGCTTTGCTGCGTGCTGCTCTACCTTGCCAGCGCGTGCCGAGCGGCTCGCTACCAGATCGCACCCAGCGCGGCGGGGTACTGCATCAAGTTGGACGTGCGTTCTGGAGAGATCTGGTCGATAGTACATGATCGCGGTGAAATTATTGAGAGTCAGGGATTTGTTGCCCATAACGAGCATTAATAATGCTCGTTTGTTTGGCCGCCTCGATGCGAACTTTTGTAAGTTCGCGCTCGATTTTAGACAGCGTGGCACGGTGCAGGCTTTGCGATTTAGCATATTCAGCCAGTCGCCAGCCATGCTCGTTGCTGGCATTAAATAGCTGCGCACGCTCGACATTTGCCAGCGCGATGTCCCGCGAATTGTTGCTAATATCTAACTCGATCTTTTTTTGCCAGGGCGGCAGCTCGATCAATGTCGTATCGCTGGCTTGCCCCACGTCGCGAAACGTTGACTGCAGCACGGGCACCGCAAACCAGCCGAAAACGAGCGTGATCAAACTAATAAAAATAGGGTTGTTAAGTTTCATTTTTTTCGAGGCGATTGGTAGTGGTGGTGGTGGCGGCGGCAAGGCGGCTCTATATTAGTTATTTTTACCCTTTTCCAGCGCTCGGATGCGCATCTCATGATCAGACAGCCGGCTGGCCTGCATCTGTATTTGTCCGAGCGTGGCGCGCTCTTTGTCGAGGTAATCTTTTTCTGTGAAACGCGGCCCTTGAATTAGGAATGATTCGACAAACGATTCGGTTTTAGTTTGGCTGATTTGCAATTTACTCAGATCATCAGAGACTTTAAACATCACGGGCACTAGTATGCCATTCACGATGGCGATAAAAAGCGTCGCGATTAGGTTCCAGTTTATTTTAGAATTTTCGGTGTTTTCCATCGGGCTTAGATTGAATATTCGAACAGTAAATCGATCGACCTGCGATAAATGCGCTCGCCTGAGTCATATTCGTCATATTCGGACTCGACTGCGCACCAGCAGCTCTGCGTGCCGGTGGCGAGGGTGACGCTCCGACCCTCAAACTCGGCACGCAGGGCACGCGCCGCATCGACCACTTCGTGGAAGGTGGCGGCGTAAAATTCGTAATTTACCCGCATACTTCCCCAGCCGGATTTGCCACCGTGGGTGACATGCTCGGCGGCGCTAATCTGCGTAAACACGCCAAACGGCAATGCCACATCTTGCGGCGCCTCGACTGGGTAGAGACGCTCACCAATAATGGCGGCGAGCGCGGGGAGATTGCCGATTTGGTAGCCTGCGAGGGTTTCTAAAAATGAGCTCATTTCACACTAAGGGCTTTGGATTCTTTGTCGAAGACTTGCGTCATCTTATCGATCACGGCGCTACGCGCACGGGGTGCGGCAGAGTCCCACGCGGGGCGCATAAATGGCTGCGCCCGGTGCCCCGGGTGCTGCCCGGTGCCGCGCCGGTAAAAGGATTTCTTTTTGCCCGTGGCGTGCGGTTTGACGCCGAACTCGACTAGGTGCGCATAATAGGCCGGGTTGCGTTTACCCTGGGCGGTGGCATAGCTTTTTGAGCGTGCGCCAATGATCGAGGCCACTGTGCCGCTGCGTTTGTAATTTTTAACCTTCTGCCCGATTGACTTTTTTAGGCTGCCGGTCGCCCTGGGCGCACGCATGCGCATCTCGCGGATGATAACCGCGCCAGCTGCACGCACCGCAGTCGATGGCCCGCGCGCGGCGACGCGGGTGCCCAGCTGCGCGAGATTCTTGGTCATCGCGTCGATGCCTTGCAATTGCATTTTTAATTCGTCGCCAGCCATCAGGAAACAGGTTGCGTATTAGAGTGGAGCGTGCAGGTAATATCCTGCAGCTTGCGGCGTTCGATCTCGTTGACGTCGTCAATGTCGTAGGCGTGGCCATCGTAAACGATCCGATCGAGTATCGACAGAGTCGAGCGGTAGCGGATCCGAAACACCACAGTCTGCTGCCCTACTTCGCGGCCGTTGGCGGTGCGCTCGTTACCACGCGCCGACATCTTGCGCGCCCACGCTTGAGCGAGTAGCCCCCACGCATCGAGCTCCGCGCCGAATCGACCCTTGCGCGAACTCGTCGTCAGCACGGTGCCGTCGCTGGTCGTCAGATACGTGCCATCAGCGGTGACCATCGGCAGGCCGGCCGCTTGCCGATGGATCTGAATGAGTCGATCTAGTGTTCCGCAATTCATAGTTTAACAGGATTGAGAGTTTTTTAAGAGGCTTGAGGCTTGAGGTTTCAAACCTCAGCTCTCAGCTCTCTTTTATATGTTATAAATTTTGTAAGGATTGCTGAGCGCCTCCACCGTGAAGGGCATTTTGTTCAGATTGACATTCACGCCGACGGGCGCGCGGTTGTCGTAGAGGTGAGTAATCATGTAGAGCACGGCCTGCGTGAGCGGCTGCGGCACGGCGTTGGCGGCGGCTCCATAGCCGGCGGTAAACTCGATCCGGATCCGACCCGCGCCGGCTTGAGCGTAGAGATCAGGCTCGGTGAATGTGTCGCGCAGATAGAGCGCCGCGCAGCCATCGGCGAACGCGACCAGCTCATACTCGCCGGAATCGACGGTCTGCTCGACTGCGGCCACGTCATCGTATTTCAGTGAATCGATCATGCGGGCATTGCCGCGCAACAGCCCAGTTGCCAGTTGCCAGGTGGTGGCGGTTTGGGTAAATGTGGTATCGATCAACGCGCGCCCGATCATATCCTCGACCGCGCGCCGTGCGACCGAGATTAGCGTGGTGATATAGACATCATCCTCGGTAAAATCGATCAGCCGCAGGTGCGCTTTTGCTTCGTCGAGAGTGACGGGTTCGACGGTCGGCTCAATAGTGCGGGTTACGTTGGCGATCATGGCAATTTAGTAAAATGAGGGCAGAGCTGTTGCTCGATGTGAGCGCGGCAGATAGTGAGGCACTCGGGGGTCTTAAACACGCCCGAGTGCCCGAGATTCTCAAAACCAAGACTTTCATAGCTAATATTTGTATACCGTGGATCATGCCACGACTCATCGGCGGCGCGGTAGCCAGTGCGCCCCATCGCGCCCCACGGATGAAAGCGGAGGAACTTCGCCACCCGCACCACATTATCACTCGGCGTGTGAAACACCAGGCAGCGGCTCACGATGGCGGCGAGCGCGGTGTCTTTATCCAGGGCCGGATTAAAATACACACAGTTGACGCGGCCCGCATCGAGCGAGGCCAACTCATGCAGCGCCTGGTCAATTAAATTATTACCATCAGAGTGCCCGATCAACCAGTCACCAGGGTGGACCATCGCGGCGAGTTGCTGCGCTCGGCGCTTATTACCAAAGCGCACACCGAGCAGGCCGCGCCAGCCGGTAGAGAACTCCGACACATCGTAACCCATACGACGCATCATCTCAGCGAGACGACCCGTGGTGTCGCGACCCTGGTCCCGGACGTTAAACCCGTGCACGATGATGACTCTTTGTTTCATTTAAGGCCGAGGTTTGCGTCGGTTGCTGGTGAGGTGGTGGCTTCGACGGCATTATTCATGCCCGCGTTCGACTTCCATGCGCCCTGGTAAATAGTGACTGCCGCACCGGATGGCTGCGAATCGACGCGCACGATGTTGCACGCGGCGAGCAGTAGTGATGCGGCGAGGAAAAAGATTAGGGCTTTCATCGGTGGGTGCCCTTCTCGTTGATATAGCCCGCCAATACGGCCAGCGACTTGTCCAGGCTGTGCAGCAGCTCGTCGTGCTTCACATCCTTTTGATTGAGCCGCAGATCGCCCTGCTCTAGCCGAGCGACATCGCGGCGGATCTGAGACTCGGTCGATGAATTTTGCACGATATGGCTCTCCACTTTGCGATCCACAGCGACCACTTTACGATCCACCTCAGTGACCATAATATAAGCGGTGCCGCTGCCAGTGATCATGCCAGCGACGATGCCGACGACGACGCCGACGACGATCTGCGCGATGATTCCTTTTTTGTCTGATTCGCTCATGCGTTTTTTTGTATGTGTGCGGTCGATACGGATGTTTAAGCTCTACGTTTGCCCCCTTTTACTGGCTCAGCCGAGCGTGCCAGGTGAACGTCTGACCGGCGGTCGTCGGATCAGCATCGGCGTTGATCGTAAATTGTGTATCAGTGATGCTAGTCACCCAGAATTTCACAGAGTCCGTGCTATTGGTCGGCGCGATCGACACCTCAGTGGGGGCTTTGCGGACGCCATGAGCCACAACGATACTAGTCGTTCCGGTGGCGATAGTGGCAGTGCCTGAGTTAGTCACCTTGTAGCCGGTGCCGTTGACATAATAGTTATTAGCAATTACCCCCGTAGTGGGAGCTGACGCGGAAATGTTTAAATCTTTATTAGAACCATCCAAACGGTTACCAGTAATCACATAATCAGTGGTCGTGCCCGCTAGATAAATCCCCCAATAATGCTCCACCCAATTCCCCATGACGACGGGGCTCGCTCCTGATAGCGAAATCCCCGAATGGAAAGACGCATTACCCGTCGCACGGATTACGTTACCTGAAATCACCCCGTAATTGGTTGAGGATGCTGCGCCAATGGCCGCGAAGTTTACGATGTCCTTTAAATTGTTATTTGAAATAACGTAGTTATCGCCGGTCGTAATTGAAATCCCCCCATAAGCTCCAATCAATTGCAGGAAATTTTCCGTAATGGTGAGATTGTCGCCACCGAGCCTAATCCCCGCATCGACGGTGGCCGAGATGGTATTACCCGATATTACGACCCGATCCACAGTGCCATTATTAGTGATCCCCCGATCACCAGAATCGAGGATGCGATTTGCGTGAACCATCGCGTCGTGAGATGAGAGCTGGATGGAGTGGCTCCCGGTGCCAGAAATCACGTTACCACTAATATCGGCGTATGGTTGAGCTGTGGTCGTATAAATGCCCACACCGACCGCATCGGTGACTTCGCCATTTTTAAATGTGCAATGAGCGCCTGCGATGTAAACGCCTTGCGCACCGGCTCTCAGCGTGGTGTTGCCCGCACACGTAATCCCATCCTTGACCAGGTGGAAACCAATCGTGCCCGAGTCTGCATCCAAGCAATCAGTTATTTTCGCATTTTCCGCGCTGATATAAAATCCCACGGCGGCGGCGTTTAGCGAGGTATTACCCGATGCACGCAGCACACTGGCCCCGCTGCCACCCGTCGCAGCACCCAATATGAAACCATTGACTAACGAATCCTCAGACACATTACCGTCAATCGAGCACCCATCCGCAAAGGTCACACTGATCCCAGTGTTCTGCGTGGCCTTGGTGTAGTTACCACTGACGACGTGAAAGTTACCCGCGACGCTTAACCCGAAACCACCAGTTGATGTCGAGGTGACACCCTCCACCGAATTGCCCATGATCTTAATGCCCCGAGCCACCGAGGTCACGCCAACAGCGGCAGCGCCAATGATGTCGGAAAATTTATTGCCGATAACAGTGGTATGCTCTGGTCGGCACTCCTCTTGAGTCAGCGTGCCACCGTCGTCATCGTAAGTCATGTCGATGCCTTTAGGCTCGGATGCCCCACCAACCGACCAACCAAATCCGGTGTTGGTAACTTCGTTAAAGCTTATATCACCATTACGCACGCCATACGTATGAATGCCGTTACCATTACAATCGTAGATTCGATTGTGAGTGATCACCGCACCCGGGTTCACCCCATCAAGATCAATGCCGTCTTGACCTGCGCTGTGAATCCAGCAGTTGCGGATCGTCAGATTTTCCGTATTGTCACCATTAATCACCTCATTCTCGCGATAGGGAGATTGCGCCGGATAGCTACCATCGAGCTGAAGACTATGGATCGTGACGTTCTTAAAATAGCGCGATCCGTTTTTGTTGATCTTCACGACACGCCAATCACTATCAGCCGTGGCGTTCAGCTTTAAACATGAGTCAAAACCCACCCCAAAAAGCGTTGTCCCTTCGACCGTAATATCAAGGTCACGCACCATGTATGTGCCAGGCGGAATAAACACAGCCCCACCAACATCGAGCGCCGCCTGGATCGCAGCAGTGTCATCAGTCACGCCATCGCCGATAGCACCATAGGGCGCATTTTTAACATTAATAATGGCAGTAGATTGATTAGTGGCCAGGGTGCCTTGCGCGGCAGTAGCAAACGCAGCATCCGCTGCAGTGACAGTGTAAGCATCCGCAATCCCATAGCCCGAGAGCGTGGTCGGCTTGCCGGTGACGTCGGCCCAGGCGGAGGTGATGTTTAAATCCGCAGCCCACTCGGCTGCATCAAATGCGGAGTTGCTCGACGGGTCCGCCGCAAAGGGCGAGACGATCTGCTCCAGGGTGGCATCGACATCGGCAGGCGTGCCATCGACATCGACCATCCAGACCTTGTCGCTCGCGCTGATCGTGGTGGCATCGGGTAGCGCCTCGATGGTGCTGGTCGCGGCCTGCGCGAACAGTGAGAGTGACAGTGCGAGTGCGAGTGTGAAAATGTATTTCATGCTGGATTTTAATTTCTAAGTTCTGGCCGCTGCCTTCTGCCTTCTGTCTTCTGTCTTCTGAAAAAATAGGTGCCAGCGGCGCGGCAGGAATATCAAACGCACCCCGCCGCTGGACTTTTTTGTGACTAACAATAACAAGCTTGTGATCGTTGAAAAAGTACGCCGCGCTTACTTGTCGCCGTCGCCCTTCGGTGCGGCTTTCTCTTCGGCTTTCTCTTCGGCTTTCTCTTCGGCTTTCTTGGTTTTGGCTTTGATCGGCTTGCCATAGACGCCACGGCCCGCAGACACGACGAGTTTTGCATCTGCCGCGGGCAGAGTATACACTTTGCCGCGCGTTAATGACTTACCCGCTGCACGGCAGCCGGTGGTGATCGTTACTATTTGTTTATCATCTGACATAACTTTTTTAATAATTTGATTTTACGATTAAGGAAAAAGCCCGGCAGTGGTAGTGCTACGCACCACCGGGCCCCCTGTTATTTTGCTTATACCCCTCTATAAGAGTTGATTACGCAGTGAGCACGTCTTGTGTGGCGGCGAACTTGCCGGAATCATTTACGACGCTGTCGTGATAGACGGCGCAGTGGATGCGATTCATGCCCTCGGTGGCCTGCGTGAGGTTATCCACCAGAAACTCGATGCCACCCCACTGTGCAGTCGACAATCCAGACCAGTCGCCCACTAGCGCAGCGGAGCAGACTGCCCCCGATGCGCCCTTGACCAAATTGCTCGGCACCACGTTAGACAGTTCGAAGCCACGGCCGGCGAGGCGCGTCGCTTCGGCTGGCAAGATCTTGCCGTCACCGACTGGCTCGCCACCGCTATCCAGCGTCAATGCGGTGCGCATCAAGGCAGTCTCGACCGAGGTGTTGAGCAGATACTTGATCGCATCCGGATCCACGTTTGCCGCGGTGAGCTGGCCGGCTAGGTTGACGATGTCCTCATAGGTGAGGGCCCCACCATCGGTGCCAAGCGCGATATCGCCGATACCGGATGTCGCGAGGATGTCGAGGATATAGCTCTTCTCCATCGCGATACGAGTTTCGCTGAGCACGTGATTCGTGATGCGGCGCTCCAGGTTGCGCTCGCCGGACTGCATAAACAGCTGCTTGCTGATATCAACAAACGACGGCGTGCGACGCGGATTGAGCGGCGCATTCTCGAACGTTACACCGATCTCAGTCGCGGCGGCGTTTTCACCCTTATCGGACGGAGCCGTGCCACGCACGATGCGATTGACCGAGAAATTACCAACCAGCCCATCATTCACATCTGCACCGAGGCGGGAGATGACTAACTTCTCCATCAGTGCATCCAACAGCGAGCCGACCGAAGACTGCACCAAATTACCGCCCAGATTGGCTGTGCCGGTCGCGGTCTGATCACGGCGCTCACCAGAGCTGAGGGCGATCGAGCCGACCATGATGCTGCCAGCTTGGATCGAAAAGCCCGCAGCGCGCGCTTCGGCCTCGCCTTCCTGGACCATTTCCGCCTCGATACCATCGTAGCCGCGCCCCTCCGAGGCCAAACGGATCACGCGGCCCAGGCTAAACTGTGCGAGATCGCGACTTTCGCCACGGCTGCGCCCGTGATGGATGCCTGGCACGAAATGCCCAGTATCAGTTTGGCTTGCGCGTGCTTCAAGCTGCGCTTGCTGATTGTCACGATCGACGCGCTCTTGACCCGCAGCGATCTGCGCATCGAGCGTGCGTAGCTCCGCATTAATTTCATCGTGGCGCGCTTGCTGCGCTGCGGATAGTTCGCCGTTGGGCTGATCCTCGCTGCGCCCTTCCGGTGCGTCGAGGATGCCATTCAGCTCAGCCACCAGCACACCCCGCGCTTCGACTCGTTGAGTAAGAGTTTGAGAGCCGCCACCAGGTGCGACAATGCCCAGCCCTAAACAGCTGCGCATGATATATGCGCCGAAAAATACGGCGAGGATTTGGATCAATGTTTTCATAATATCTACGGTTTTTTTTTGATTATTGAAGCCGGGCTGCTCGCAAGCGTAGCACCTGCAAACTCGGCGTAGTTGGTTTTTCGTTGCGCTCTTCCGAGGCAGATTGCCCGGCGGGAGATTTGGTGCGGCTCAGTTCGAGGCTACGCTTGGCGATGCTCGTATCTGGATACGCGGGAAAAGTAACAGCAGAGACCTCGATCAGCTCGACATCGATCAAACGGCGCAGCTCGGGCTCATCCTCGCGCTCGATCCATTCTTGCTCGCGGGCACGGAAGCCAAAACTCATGCCGTCGATATTGCCGGCGTTGATGTTGGCGATCAGATCGCGGGCCGCAGTGGTATCGGGCAGATCGATCTCGATCCGCAGCCCGGTCGCGTCCTCCTCTAGGCGCAGGGTTTTTGCATCGCGGCGCCCAATCACCTGCGCGCTGTCGTGATTATACAGCGCTCGCACATCGTCGCCATCGGTCAACGATCGCGTAAAGGCACCCACCACCACCTCCTCCTCGAACCAGCCCAGATCGGTGCGCGAATCAAACACCGCAGCATAGCCCACCAGCGTCGGCATCGTGCCATCAGCGCCAGCACGTAGCTCGACGCGGCTAGTAGTCACGGCGCTGCGGATTTCGGTCTGCAAAGGAGATGGTTTTTTAATCATTTGGTGTCGGGTTTATTATTGGCAGCATCGGCCATGTTAAGCGGTTGCAGATAGACGTCGCCCTGCGCGCCGATATTACTCAAATCTTCCAGAGCGCGGATCTCGTTGACGTTCATCCACCCCCCATTACGCGCGATGCTATACGCCTCAAAGCGCGTTTTCAGATCACCACGGAGCAACCCCGCGATATTAAATTTGATAAAATGCGTTTTCCGCTCCTCGGCGCTCAGCAGCTTTTGATCCAGCGCCTGCTCCCAGGTCACCAAGATCGGGCGAATCGTATCAGTGACGAACGATATATTCTCCTGCTCCACATTGGCACGCGGCTGGTTGCCGATGATCCCTACTTTGTGCCCAGGCACCGAAAAGAAACGCGCAATATCCTTCGCCTGACGATCGCGAGATTCATCAAACTGGCTCTCGTTATTCTTCGATCTGCCTTCGCGAAACTTTAAATCCTCTTCCAGAACTTTCACTTTGCTGGCATTTTCGCCACCGGTCGCCGTCTGGAAAGCCACCTCCAAACGTTTGAGCGCCTCGGGGCTCAACTGGTTCGGAGTTTCAAGGAAGCCACCGGGGAAAGAGCCATTCTTGAAAAAATAGCCCGCGTTTTTATCCAGCGCCGCAGCCAAGCCGATACTATCGCGTGCGGTATCAGTCAGGCTTGCAGGCAGGATGCCATTAAACGACGTGCCACGCAGGTGGATCACCTGGCTGCCATCCAACGTGCTACCATCCACAATATATTTTAACTCACCAGCGATACGTTTCGGCTGCACGTCCTTCGCCTGCCGAGCGATCAACCCAGTAATATCGCCAAACCCATTGCGCACGATGATCGCGTACCCGTTTTGATGCAGCGATAGATTCGCCTGCACCGCGCGCCGAAAATCCACCGATGTCATATCCTCATGCGGCGCACTGTGCAAAATCGACTGCAAATGATGATCTAAATCCACGGTACTCGCCCGCTCGCCCGGTACTCGCCGGTGAACATTTAGCGGCAGCGTCGCCACCGTGTTGGCCAACAGATTAACCGCCGCATACGCCGTCGAAACGCCCATCGCCACCTGCTCATTAACATTAATGCCAGCGCTCGAGGCCGCGCCCAACAGCGAGTTAATCCACAGCGTCTCTACCGATGGGGCCGCAGGGGCCGCAACCGCCCCCGCCTTAAACGATGCACGCGCCTCCGTCCCCGGAATAAATTTTGCGATAGATGAAAATAGCTGCGGCATGCATACAGAGTGGCCGAGCCCGAACGACTAAACAATTCACGGATTGTTTTACCTCGTTTAACTGAGTTTTACTGAGTCTAGTTCCAGTGGGGCAGAACAGTCATGCGACTCAATGCTGAGTCTCTTTTACGTTCTCTAATTGAATTTCAGCATCCATCTTGTCGAATAACTTCAGCTCCTTCTCCCATCGATCCATTAGTCGTCTGAACTCTTTGCGGTTTTCAGCATCAAGAAACGCATCACCACTAAAAACTGACGCATCAATGGCATCTAGTTGATCTTCTAAGTATTTTCGCATCATAGTATTTATCGTGTTTGTGTTACGTCTGGCCGAGAACCAGACAGTCGAGGGAACAAGTCCCTCACTTATTCGTTATACTTAAAAGTCGTAGGCGATTTCCTGCCGCTTCGCCAGCTCTAGGACGGCGGTCTCTTCTGTTGCATCCCACACAATATCGGGATGATCGCACGGGTAACATGTGCCGCAAGTCATGGCATCCAACATCGCCGATTCATAGTCACCAACCCATGCTTCCCACTTGCCCTCGTCTTCGTTAATATCTTCACGGCGCTTTGTCTGTATGCCGTGTTTTTCACGCCATAGAATATACGGCGATTTGCTCGCCACTTCGTTTTCTTTGAATAGTTCCATATTGTTCCAGTCGTTACGTTAAAAAGTATAACAAATCAGCGCTCACAATTCCTTCGTGCCTCAGTCATGAGACACTTCATTGTTTGTAAAATTTTGGGAGGTATAACCAGATCGCTTGATTCAATCGTATTGATCCACGGTTGTATTAATAGCATCAGTGATCATTTCAGCCTCGCTAGCTCTGAAACAAAAGTGGTCTTGTCCTTCACCCTCCAACCCAATGCAAAACTCATCATCGGTATTTTCTATTTTGTAGATGCGAAGTCTTTGCCCTTCATCATTCGTTAGTATTACTGTTTCATATTCTTTTTTCATAACCAGTCAGTGCGGTGAATGCGAGATCACGCGCCAGTGTTGTTTAAATCAGTTGGCTCGCATCCACCAACTTCGTTGTTCTGCTTCAGATTATCCACCACCCCACCAAGCGAAGCCTTCGGGAGTTGTCACCTTTCTCGGGCGAGGAACATCTTTCGGCAATTCGTATGGTTGGCGTGGATCGTCTCGGTCTTCAGAGTGTCCGCGAATATTCCACCATGCTGTGTGGTCAGCCTCTTTGAGAGCATCCCACGCTCCGGCCTCATCAGCGGCGAAGGCGAACGCCATGCCGTCTGTGTAATCGGTCAATACGCATTCCCAAACCCAGCAGAACAAGGCAGTGCTACCAACCTGCTCCCCGCTGGGAGTTGTCGGCGTTAATTCTGATTCGGTAGTTTCTGGTGTCATTGGTCGTTTTTGGTTGTGTCCGCAGGTGGCAGACTTTGGTCGTTCTACTAAAAATCCCCCTTCGCCACTTGGAAGCACGGCACGCATACGCTTCTCCAGTATTCCACCATCGAGTCTCGGTCCTCAAAAACCAAGTCAGGTCGGATGCCGATAAGTTGCAGCATCTCAGGCTTGACGATTGTATCGTGACGACGATCCCCATCAGGGCGCATCAGTAGATGTTTATACCCGATCACTCCATTCTTTCGCAGCCACTCTTCTGTTTGTGGCCTTACGGATTCCCTGCGACCAGTAAGCAAGACCATCTCTGGCCCCATCCCTGTAGCGTGCAGAGCTTGGTAAGTTTGGATCGCTGGATGATTCGGGAGGTCTTCTCCGCACCGCTCATAGAACTCATCCCAATTTCCGTCTGCTAAGCATTTCACGCGGTCGCCTACCAATGAGAGTGTTCCGTCTATATCGAATATTACTGTCTTCATAGTTTGTTGTATTTTAGTGTTATTGTAGCGTTAAAAAGTAGAACCAAACGGAGCTAGGAGCTGCGTCGTTCCTCCTTGTCCTAGTCCTTCTTGTTCGCAGAGAGAAGCGCCCAACTTGTATGACATTCGGGGCAGACAAAAACTCTACCATTCTCTAGCGCGTCATCTTCACTCTGGCCGGGGTCTTCGATTAGATCGTCTTCCGGTCCACTCCATGTGCAGTGGTTGTGGCATTCAATCTCGATTTCCGAACATAGCACTGCACCTAATGCCGAGCCGGCTTCCGTCTCTCCATTATCGAGATTCATTCTCAAAAAAAACTCATCAAGCCGTTTTAGCGCTTGGAGCGTCACAATAATCGTTATCTCGTTGGGAAGTTCGTATTCTGTCAATCGCTTTTCGTTATTTTTTATCATATTTTTACCTTATGTTTCTGTATTCATAGCTTTCTGGCGCTCATTCGCAGACAGCAAGCCGTAGCCCATCGCGAAAAATGCAACTAGCATTGCATCTACACCAGCGGCGCGACTGTTAGCTGTGAGAATAAACGTCATCATGCCCACCCAGCACCACGTCGGCCCAAACCATCGAACCAAACGATTGAGACAACGCCATATAGCGCCGCCGTGTTTGTCTGTAGATTTATCCATGGCGTATCTCATCTAGGCGTTCTGCTCATGTCGGAAGCTCCACGCGAAGAACGCCGCCTTCGATCCGCCGCGGCCTTTTGCGTTCATCTCGCCGCCTCGCAGTCGCTCAATCATCCATTCGAGTTCCGTGATTGCGTCGTCAGTGGTTTCCGCTGTGATCGCAACCGTAATGTGCACTGGCCGATGCAACCGAAACGGTGCGGATTCCCACTCACCAACGACATCGGGCAAAGCCGAACAAACAGGATGCAGACAACGCTCTATGGGCTTTTTTGTCATATTGATGTCTTGGGTTCGCGTGTCTGATCCTGAGCGTTCTGCTTAGAATTTTGCTCGCGTATCTTTGCAGCACGTTCGAGGGCGCGTTCTGCCGCTGACTCATACTGCTCGGCGGTCGGCCATCCCGCAACCAGGCCGATTCCAACGTCATCATGCGCCTCGATTTCGTCCATGATTTTTCCGTCAGAGCGGACAAGCCTTAAATGCAGGCGAGGCCGTTGTCCACGCATCGCCTGCATGTAGCCGTCGCAGTATCCCCGCGATCGCCCCTTGATGAACGGGTTCCATTTGTCCAAACACGGACATTCGATGTGATATGTGTAAGCCATAGTTTTAATTAGGGTCATCGTAGCATCTCAAGCAATCTCCGCACAAAGCGTGAGTGTATCCATGAGCGTTATCTTTAAGAATCCACCTGTCGCGCTCTACGAATTGGCCGCAATCTCCGCATCGCATGTAGAACAAGTCGGAGTGAGACAATGCCTGTTTGGGCGTTGTCGTGCATTCGCCTCGATGGGAGACTTGGCACTTAAGGCAGACTGGAGCGGCATTGTATATTTGATCACTCATGATTCAGGCATGTTCATCCTTTGCGTTATGAAGATAAAGCGCATCAGATCCGTATCGCGTGATGCTGTAATATTTATCAGGACACCATGACACCGTTCCGCGATATTCCATCAGCCCCATATCGACGAGCTTGTCCATCGCTTCCGAGCCTCCACAATATAGACCTCTAGTTGCGCGGTGTTGGGTATGGTCGAGGATGTCTAGCATCTCCTTCGTCAGTTCATAACCAGACGGCGTAGTCAATGCCTGAGCCGTCGCTGTGTTTGTTGTATCAGTTGGTTTTCCCATAGTCTTAATCCTTATCTATTGTCGTTGGTTTTGTGGCTCAGTCATCGACTAGCCTATTTGTTGTCGTTTTCATAATATTTTTATTAGTCGTTATTTTGAAAAATCAACATGCAGAGTGGCCACTGGTACCGCGCCAGCATCTCCTGAAGTTTTTTTTAAATAGTTGGTCGTCGAAAAATTCGGATGCGCCCGCAGCCACTCCCGCGCCTCGGCCACTGTCGCAGTACCGCCTGGCATCGCAAAACCCGATTTTTTCATCGCGTAAATATAACACCGCGAGCGGCGCAGCGCATCAGCCAATTCGTCGGCAAATAATAAATTGTTGTCACTCATAGTTCAATGATTCCGCGGTCCTCATACACGCTGCGCTCAGCCTTGTTTTTCAGGATTGCGCCGCCCACCGCATTTGATTTTGCCGACAGGCCGTCGATTCGTTTTCGCGCCGAGCGCTTGTTTAATTTAATATTCAGCGCCGGATCTCGAATCGTCTCTGCATTTGCCGCATTCCAGCTCAGCACTGGGTTCGGCGCATTGCGCAGCGTGCCATTCAGCAGCCGCCGCTCGATCTCCTTGAGCGCCGGGCTTTGCGACTGGTACCCCTGACCAAACGGCACGCACGTCACCACCTCCTCGCGCATCAGATTCTGCACGATGCTCGACGATTTCCAGCGGTCATATAATAATTCTTGCACATCGAAACGCTCGACCAGCTCACGAATTTCTACCTCGATAAAATCAAAATCAGTCGCACTGCCAGGCGTCGACCGCAAGTGCCCGGCTTTTGCCCATTGCGCATAAGGCACCCGGTCCGCCCTCGAGCGTTCCAATATATCTTCCGCGGGACACCAGAAAATCGAGAAACTGCGCCAGATCCCATCATCCCCAGGGAACAAGATATCGAGCGCCGACATATCATTGACCTCGGCCAAATCTAGCCCCAGGTAGCACGGCTGCCCCGCGAAATCTTCCAGGCGCAGCGCGGCATCCTCGGCAGCTTTCCACCGCGCCAGATCCAACCAGCGCTCGGCGGCATGGCTCCAAATATTCAAATGCTTTACTTGAAAATCCACCATGCGACTCGGCAGCTGAATGGCCTTGCGACATTGATCTTCCATATATTCCAACCCCTTCGATACGCCCAGGTTAGGATTCGCCATAGCCCACTGCAGCGGATCGTCAAACGCGTCCTTATCCGTCACCGTCGCGATATAAACGAACAGCGTATCGTCATAATATTCTTCCATTGCCGGATCCAGCACGTTGATCGCGTGCTCATGTTTCTCATAGCAGAGCGACTCAGGATTGACCCCCGCCGTGGTGATCACATAGATCAACGGCTGCGCACGCGCGCCCATCGAATCCTCCACCTGCGACCACAGCAGCCGATCCTCCCAGGCATGCAGCTCGTCAACCAGACCCATGTGCGTATTCAAACCATCGATCGTTTTAGAATCACGCCCGAGCGGCTCGAACTTTGAAGCCATCGAAGGCATCGATATATTAGACACGTAGCAGTTTATCCGCTTCGCCAGCGCAGGCGATTTGCTGATCATCATTTTCGCATCCGTCCACAGGATTTTAGCCTGATCGCGTTTCGTCGCTACCGCGTAAATTTCAGCCCCCTGCTCTCCATCCAGCGCCAGCCCATAAATGCCAGTGCCCCCGCCAATCGTCGTTTTTCCATTTTTACGCGGTATCTCCACATAGCTCTCTCGAAAACGCCGCAGCCCGTCGAGCCGACGCTTCCAGCCAAAGATCGAGCCCTGAATAAACATTTGCCACATTTCCAACTCGATCGCCGTGCCGGACCATTTGCCTTTCCAGTGTTTCAACAATTTGAAAAAATCCAGATGCACCGCCACCTCTTCCAGATCAAGATAGATATCATCACGCTGCAGATCCGCAAAATGGCGCTCACACGCCCAGATCACATACGGCCCCGCCGCGATCTCACCCGCCAGCACCCGCTCAGCGTATAGAGTCACCGGATCATTCACGACGCAGCCCCCCCATTCTTACGATTCACTAGTTTCATAAACGGATCCTCCTCGGCATCGTCGCCCTCGCCATTGACCCGCGCCCGAGCCGCAGGCGTCATCCCGAACTCTTTAAGCCAGGCCATCATTTCGGCCTGCGCGTCTTTTTGAATCTTCACATAAGGCGACGGCATTGCGTAATTATTCGGCGAGCGCACCAGCATGCCCGTCTCTTTGATTTTTTTAATTGCATCTAGCCAAGTCGAGTAGGCATTGCAATAAGCTGCCAGCGCCATCACATCGAGATCCGAGATCAGCCCCAGGCGAGCGAGCTGCATGACTACGCGCTTCCATTCGCGCTTTGCAGCCGCAGGCAAAAAGCTCGGCGGCTTTAAATCCACCAACGGCGCAGGCTTCGGCTCTGAAGTATTCCCGCCCCGCTTGCCCGGGTTGCCCTCCAGCGCACGAATCGCCGCGGTCTTCTTGCTGATAGGTCCACGATCACCCATTTTCTAGCCTTTCAAGTTTTGCCGGTTTCAGCAGTGGGCTCTCTGACAGTCGAGGTGCCTTTTTCAAATTTAGCAGGTCGTTTAATTCTTTGCGCACTGTCAAAGCGGTTTTGAAATCTTGGATTCGCACCGCAGCCAGAAAAAGCATGTCGAGCTGCGCGATGGCTTTGCCCCGCTCTAAGTCTTTATCGATCACACCGCGACGACGCCAGAGCTCCTCGACAGATTTATAGATCGCTAAGACATCGCGCTCGTCGATGCCTGTTTGTTTTACCAGATCTTTTGTGATTTGCTCGCAGGTTGCCCCAGCAGTAGAGAGTTTTTTAACTTCGTCTTCGATTACAATTTCTTTTTTCATTTGCTCAAGACCTCCTCGATCCATTCAGCATGAAAATCAAACAATTCCCTTGAATTGTAGATTGTGTTTTGTTCGATGCGTGGATTTGCGGTAAAATTTGCCGAGCCCTCCATCACTATATAATTCTTTCCGCACTCAAGCAGTACGAGCTTGCTGTGGTTTTCGAGCGCTTTAAACTTTTGCCCCCTCGCCTGCAGCCCCGAAACAAGTTGCGCATAAATTGCAGACTCTCGGCTTTTAAAATATATCCCAGTGAGAAAGCCACACTGCTTAATTCGTCTATCGTCGAGCATCTCAAACAATTCTTTGCAACACTGCCGGTTAAGAGTCCACGTCGAGAAATAGGCGCGAGTCACCGGCGCACCTAAATGCTCAATCATAAGCGGCACAAATCCCCAATAGTCGAATGAACCATTTGAGACTATATGCACCGACTCACCGACTGCCGGGACGCCGTCGATAATTTCCGCCGCTTTTTCTTTTCGCATGGCACTTTTTAGATCGGCCTTTGACCGCATCCGCATCACGCGGGGATCAATCCCCTCCGAACTCTGAAAGTCATCGCCGCTAAAATCTAACGAGAACACTGCATCTAAATTATTCATAAGATTAAATTCCCCCCCGCTCCCCCCGGCCCACGTTACCACCTGTCATTTCCGTCGCTTTTTGAGCGTTTTGGATAGGATCCGCCCCCCCTGGTGCAATATGCGCGGTTTTCGAAACCCCCTTTGCCCAAAACCTGCGCACACATTTTTTTAAC
>Ga0209194_1000471_pt1 | contig 32217 bp, 27 predicted proteins | sample COGITO_mtgs_1004_FD_184787 | JGI IMG/M metagenome (GOLD analysis project Ga0209194, IMG submission 184787) | Pelagic marine microbial communities from North Sea - COGITO_mtgs_100413 (SPAdes) (version 2) | ecosystem: Environmental > Aquatic > Marine > Epipelagic ...
TGGTAGTGTGGGGTTTCCCCATGTGAGAGTAGGTCATCGCCAAGCACCTCATTCAGTACTAAAAAACCCCTAGCCCAAAAAGCTAGGGGTTTTTTATTGGGCGTAAGAAAGGCAAAAAGAGGCAGAAAGAGGCAAATTATACCTCTACCTTGTTGATACGCTTTTCACGTTCACCTGAGCGTGACCATCTAGAAGTGTGATCTTTAAATTTTGTTCAGCTTCAATTTGCGATACTTTAGTAATCACCTGTGCCTGCATGTTTTGCGTCACACTATACCCTCGAGATAAGGTGTGCAAAGGGCTCAATTGGTTTAGTTGGGCAGCCAGTGCCATAAACCTTTGTGTGCGCCTTTGAAGCCCAACACTCTGACTTGTCTCTAATCTACGTGTAAGCTGTGTTACATTTTTTATATGTGCGCCAATAGTGTTATCAGGCCTGAGATTAATAAGTTTGTTTTGTTGTTGATTAAATATCGCCCTTTTACCATGTAGTTGCTTTAGCGAGGCTTGTTCTAAGCGAACTTGTAAGTGATCCAAACGCTGGCTTTGGTCATTAAGTTTTTGTCCAGGGTGTTTGAGTAATCCTCGCACGCGGGACAAGTTAAGTTTCTGGTGTTGCAGGTGCTTGTGCCAGAGTTGTTTTAGTTGACGTTCTATTTGCTGTATTTGATGTATAAGATCTGCTTGGTCTTTGCTCACTAGTTCTGCGGCAGCGGAGGGCGTAGGCATTCGGCAATCTGCTACAAAGTCTGCGATAGTGAAATCTGTCTCGTGGCCCACAGCGCTCACCGTAGGTATACGGCTTGAGTAGATAGTGCGAGCTAGGTGCTCATCGTTATAGCTCCAGAGGTCTTCTATAGATCCCCCTCCTCGGGTGAGAACGATGACGTCATGCTGTCCCATTAGATTGCATAGCTCTATTGCTTTAGCGCTTTGCGAAGCGGCGTTTTGGCCCTGTACGGTTACTGGAAATAAATCTACAGCTAAGCTTGGCATGCGTTGCTGCAATATTTTCAAAAAGTCATGGATTGCCGCGCCATTTTCGGAAGTAATTACTGCAATGCGCTGACAATGAGATGGTATAGATCTTTTATGTTGTTCATCAAAAAGGCCTTCATCAAGAAGCTTTTGCTTTAAGGCTAAAAATGCCTGTTGCAAATTACCACTGCCAGCCAGTTGCATTTGTTCGCCAATAAGTTGGTAATCGCCTCTGTCTGGGTAAAGACTGACTTTGGCTTTAAAGTGTATTAAGTCTCCCTCTTTGGGTTCGAATGAGCAGTATAAATTTCTATTGCGAAACATAGCGCAACTTACTTGGCCATCCATATCCTTTAAGCGGAAATACCAGTGTCCAGAGCGAGCTTTGGTCAATCCAGAAATCTCACCACTGACAGTAATAATGCCAAAACGCGTTTCAAGTAAGTTTCTAGCTGCGTGGTTAAGTTCACTGACTTGCCAAATACGGGGGCTTTCCATTATTACTTCGTCCAAGTGTCAAAAATTCAAACTAAATCATACACTAAAAAATTGTAGAAAAGAGTGCTTAAATTGGAAGCTTATAGTGGTCAAAAGGGCCTGTATTCCGGTATAATATGGCGTTTCCTTTATCCATCCAAAAGGACGCATTCATGCTACGACTTGCCGAAGATTCGCTCACATTTGATGACGTACTCTTAGTACCTGGTTACTCGGAGGTGCTGCCTAACGAAGTAACGCTGCAAACCCGCATTGCACGTGATCTACCACTAAATATCCCCCTTGCATCTGCTGCTATGGACACTGTCACTGAGGCACGTCTTGCTATTGCCATGGCCCAAGAAGGCGGTATTGGTATTGTTCACAAAAACTTAACCATTACCGAGCAAGCTGAGCAGGTTCGTCGCGTTAAAAAGCATGAAAGTGGCGTTGTTCAAGACCCAGTCACCTGTTCATCTAATATGACTGTGGGTGATCTTCAGCGCTTAGCTGCTAAGACTGGATTTTCTGGTTTTCCTGTAGTGGATGACGGCCTATTAGTTGGTATTGTAACGAGTCGTGATATGCGCTTTGAAAATCACGTTGATGCCCGTGTTGATACCATCATGACCACTAAAGAAAACTTGGTGACTGTAAAGCCAGGGGTAGATCAAGATACGGTTCGTAACTTGCTTCGCAAGCACCGCATTGAGCGCGTGCTGGTAGTGGGCGATGACTTTACATTACAAGGCATGATGACTGTTAAAGACATGTACCGTGCCAAAGCTTACCCTAACGCCTGTAAAGATGCCCAGGGCAGCTTGCGTGTAGGTGCTGCTGTTGGCACTGGCCCTGAAACTCAGGAACGTGTTGCTGCATTATCTAATGCTGGAGTGGATCTTATTGTTGTAGATACGGCCCACGGACATTCTGCTGGCGTGATTGAACGAGTTCGTTGGGTTAAGGCTAACTTCCCTCATATACAAGTAGTGGGCGGCAATATTGCTACAGCTGCGGCTGCTGAAGCCTTGGCAGATGCTGGTGCAGACGGCGTCAAAGTAGGCATTGGACCTGGCTCAATTTGTACTACGCGTATCGTGGCGGGCATTGGTGTTCCACAAATTACTGCAGTTGCTAACGTTGCTGCTGTAATGACGCCAAGAGGTATTCCTGTAATAGCAGATGGCGGCGTACGTTATTCTGGCGATTTGGCAAAAGCCATAGCAGCAGGAGCAAGTGTAGTGATGGCGGGAAGTTTGCTAGCTGGCACTGATGAGGCACCAGGTGAGGTAGAGTTGTTCCAAGGTCGTGCTTATAAGGCATACCGCGGCATGGGTTCTATTGGCGCGATGGGTCAAACCCAAGGCTCTAGTGATCGTTATTTCCAAAGCACAGACGCAGGTGTAGAGAAACTTGTACCTGAAGGAATTGAGGGGCGTGTAGCTTGTAAGGGCCCAATGGCAGCAATTGTTCATCAAATGATGGGTGGTCTGCGAGCTAGTATGGGTTATACAGGTTGTGCTGACATGGAACAAATGCGCACTATCCCTACGTTCACCCGTATTACCAGTGCGGGCATGAGCGAAAGCCATGTACATGACGTTACCATAACCAAAGAAGCACCAAACTACCGAGTTAAGTAATTCACACTTAACTATTAGGTTACTAGTTTAATTAATTTGGTTGCAGCTTGTTATAAAAGCGACAACCCACTCACGGAGTTACACATGATGCAGGATATCCACGCACAACGGATTCTCATCTTGGATTTTGGTTCACAATATACGCAGCTCATAGCACGTCGAGTGCGAGAGATTGGCGTTTACTGCGAAATTCGCGCTTATGACATTACCGAAGAAAAAATCCGTGAGTTTGCACCTAAAGGAATTATTCTTGCAGGCGGTCCAGAATCTGTTACTGAAGTAGGCAGCCCTCGTGCGCCAGAAGTTGTTTTCAATATGGATGTTCCCGTATTGGGTATTTGTTACGGCATGCAAACGATGGCTGAGCAGCTAGGCGGCAAGGTGAGTGCCTCTAACGAACGCGAGTTTGGTTATGCTGGTGTGCAAGTTGAAACAGCAGGCGCCTTATTAAAAGACATTCATGATGAAATTGAGGCTGAAAAATGTAGCCTTAATGTATGGATGAGCCATGGTGACAAAGTTACACTGATGCCTGATGGGTTTACTTGCATGGCTTCTACAGACAGTGCACCTATTGCTGGTATGAGTAATGAAGCTAAGCGTTTATATGGTTTGCAATTTCATCCAGAAGTCACACATACCAAACAAGGTGGCGCTATTTTAGAACGCTTTGTAAATGATATCTGTGGCTGTGAAGGCTTATGGACTGCTAGCAATATTATTGATGACGCCATTGCTACTGTGCGTGAAAAAGTAGGAACAGATACTGTATTACTTGGCCTTTCTGGTGGTGTCGACTCTTCTGTTGTAGCTGCTTTATTACATAAAGCCATTGGCGATCAGCTAGTGTGTGTATTTGTAGATAACGGCTTACTTCGTCTCAATGAAGGCGATCAAGTGATGAAGATGTTCGCTGACAATATGGGCGTGCGCGTTATTCGTGCAAACGCTCAAGAGTTGTTTTTAGACAATCTTAAAGGCGTCACAGACCCAGAAGCAAAGCGTAAAGTTATTGGTAATACATTTATCGATATCTTTGATGTTGAAGCAACTAAAATTACCAACGTTAAGTGGCTGGCCCAAGGCACCATTTACCCAGACGTTATAGAGTCTGCAGCCGGAGCCACAGGCAAAGCTCATGTTATTAAATCCCATCATAATGTAGGTGGCTTGCCAGATGACATGGCTTTTGAGCTAGTTGAGCCATTGCGCGAATTATTTAAAGACGAAGTGCGCAAGGTTGGCCTAGAGTTAGGCTTGCCTTATGACATGGTTTACCGTCACCCATTTCCAGGTCCAGGCCTTGGTGTGCGCATATTAGGTGAAGTAAAAGAAGAATATGCTGATCTACTGCGTTTGGCAGATGCCATCTTTATGGAAGAACTGCATGCGTCTGGCTGGTACCATAAAACTAGCCAAGCTTTTGTGGTCTTCCTGCCGGTTAAGTCAGTAGGTGTGGTAGGTGATGCACGTCGTTATGAGTGGGTTGTGAGTCTAAGAGCTGTGGAAACAATCGACTTTATGACCGCACGTTGGGCTCATTTACCTTACGAACTATTAGAAAAAGTTTCTGGCAGAATTATTAACGAGATTTCAGGCATTTCACGTGTTGCCTATGATGTTTCTAGTAAGCCACCAGCCACTATAGAGTGGGAATAGCGGGCTAGACACACCTAGAGCAGTTAAAGTTACTTAGAGAAACTAAGCCATGCAGGCTAACACCCATACCGACACTGATGCAGATCAACAATTCATGGCCCAGGCCATGGGTTTGGCGATGCAAGCTGCTGACATCGGTGAAGTGCCTGTAGGGGCTTTGGTGGTAGTTGATGGCAAAGTCATAGGCCAAGGATATAACCAAACCATTAGTGGCCACGATCCATGCGCCCATGCTGAAATAATAGCTTTGCGACAAGCTGCAAAAGCCATAGGTAATTACCGCCTTAGTGGGTGTGAACTTTATGTCACACTAGAGCCATGTACCATGTGTGTTGGTGCCATTATTCATGCGCGTATTAAACGCTTAATTTATGCTGCTACCGAGCCTAAAGCAGGCGCTGTGGTTAGCCAATTACAATTATTTTCCAAGACCCATTATAATCATCTAGTACAGGTTGAATCAGGCGTTATGGCTGATCAATCTAGTGCTATGTTAAGTCATTTTTTTAAACAACGGCGTTTGTCCCACAAAGCTAAAAAAACTGCTGTTGCTGATTCTACTTCCGTCCCCAATTTCAATATAGACCAACCCATAGATGCAGTTCTCTAGAGGCCTACCATGTTAACTCTTCGCGGCGCACCTGCCTTATCCAATTTCAGAAACCAAAGCCAACTTTCACGTTTGCAAGAAGCACTACCTAGTATTGAGGGTGTCTACGCCGAATTTGTACATTTTGTTTTGGTAGACGGCAAGCTAGCTTTGGCAGATGCAGATAAGCTTGATAAAGTGCTACGTTATGGCCCTAATGTGGCCGTGCAGGAGATGAGCGATAACCTAGTGTTGGTGATCCCTCGTATTGGCACTATTTCACCTTGGTCTAGTAAAGCTACAGACATAGCCCATAACTGTGGCTTACAGCAGGTTAAGCGTATTGAGCGTGGCACTGCTTTCTACCTAGCTACTAATACACCTTTAACACCTCAAGAATATGAAATAGCTGCAGCACTGCTTCATGATCGCATGGTAGAGCAGACGTTAACTTCTCTAGATCAGGCACAAGGTTTGTTTGTGCAAACACAACCTGCTCCGCTAGAGCGTGTGGACATTTTACAAGGTGGCCGTGCAGCACTTGTCAGCGCCAATATTAGCCTGGGGATGGCTTTAGCTGATGATGAAATAGACTATTTAGTGGATGCTTTTGCTGATCTGGGACGCAATCCAACTGATGTGGAACTGATGATGTTTGCGCAAGCAAACTCAGAGCATTGTCGTCATAAAATATTCAACGCAAGTTGGTCGATTGACGGCGAAGATCAAACCTTGTCATTATTTAAAATGATTAAAAACACTAACGAGCTCAATGGGCAAGGCGTATTATCTGCCTATATAGACAACGCTTCAGTAATTGAAGGGCATAAAGCGGGACGCTTTTTTCCAGAGCCACAAGGCACAGACAACCCTCAGCAATATGCTTATCATGAAGAAGATATTCATATTTTAATGAAAGTAGAAACTCACAACCACCCCACTGCTATTGCTCCTTTTGCAGGTGCAGCTACAGGCTCTGGCGGAGAGATTCGCGATGAAGGTGCAACAGGTAAAGGCTCTAAGCCAAAGGCAGGTCTAACAGGTTATAGCGTATCTAATTTGCGCATTCCAGGCTTTGAGCAAGCGTGGGAGGTAGATTATGGAAAACCCGCGCGCATTGTTTCTGCCTTAGATATTATGTTGGAAGGCCCTATTGGCGGCGCATCCTTTAATAATGAATTTGGACGCCCTGCAATTAACGGATATTTTCGAACCTACGAAGCACTAGTTGCCGGAGTCAATGGCGATGAAGTTCGTGGATACCATAAGCCTATTATGATCGCAGGCGGTATGGGTAATATTCGTGCAGATCATGTAGAAAAGGGCGAAGTAGGCGTTGGTGATAAGCTCATCTGTTTAGGCGGGCCTGCCATGCAAATTGGTTTGGGTGGCGGTGCTGCATCTTCTATGGACTCTGGTGCCAGTGCTGAAAACTTAGATTTTGCATCTGTTCAGCGGGATAACCCTGAACTAGAGCGCCGCTGCCAGGAAGTGATCGATCGTTGTTGGCAGATGGGCGATAACAACCCTATTAGCTTTATTCACGATGTGGGGGCAGGCGGCTTATCAAACGCCTTTCCTGAGTTAGTTAAAGACGGTGGCCGTGGTGGTGCATTTAATATCCGTAATATTAACAATGACGAACCTGGTATGTCGCCACTTGCTATTTGGTGTAACGAAGCTCAAGAGCGATATGTACTGGCAGTGCCTCCAGAAAATATGGCCACGTTTGAAGCACTTTGTGCGCGCGAGCGTTGCCCTTATGCCATTGTAGGTGAAGCAACCCAAGAACATCATTTAACCTTGGGAGACACTCTTTTTGATGAGCAGCCAGTTGACCTGCCCATGTCAGTATTATTTGGCAAGCCGCCTAAAATGCATCGTGACGTTAAGCGTCAAAAGGTAGCATTGCCAGCGCTGGACTTAACAAATGTTGAATTAGCTGAAGCAGCAAAGCGGGTGTTAAATTTGCCGACAGTTGCCAGCAAAGGTTTTCTAATCACCATAGGTGATCGATCAATAACTGGCATGGTAGCACGCGAACAAATGGTAGGGCCTTGGCAAGTGCCTGTGGCTAACTGTGCAGTCACTACATCTGGCTTAGACTCTACTACTGGAGAAGCAATGGCGATGGGTGAGCGTACACCATTGGCATTAATAGATGGGCCAGCATCTGGACGCATGGCTATTGGTGAAACCATTACCAACATGGCATGTGCTCAAATAGATCAAATAAGTGACATTCGTTTGTCTGCCAATTGGATGTCTCCAGCGGGCTATGCAGGCGATGATGCTACTTTATATGACACAGTAAAAGCTGTAGGCATGGAGCTGTGCCCAGCTCTTGGTATCTCTATCCCTGTGGGCAAAGACTCAATGTCAATGCGCACTGTATGGAAAGATGGTGATGTAGATAAGAGCGTAACCTCTCCGGTTTCTCTTGTAATTACAGGCTTTGCTCCAGTGTCTGACGTGCGTAAAACACTAACACCACAACTAGTAACAGATGCAGGTGACACTGTGCTTATTTTGGTAGATTTAGGTAACGGCCAAAATCGTTTAGGTGGCTCATGCCTAGCTCAGGTGTTTAGCCAGTTAGGTGACACTACTCCAGATGTAGATGATGCAGAAGATTTACTTGGCTTATTTAGTGCTGTTCAAGGCCTCAATGACGATGGCTTATTGCTAGCCTATCATGACCGTTCTGATGGAGGCTTGTATACTAGCCTAGTAGAAATGTCTGTCGCAGGCCATGTGGGCATTGATATTGAATGCGCACAAATGATCAGTGATAGTGATGACTTGCTAGCTTGGTTATTCAACGAAGAGCTTGGCGTGGTATTACAAGTTAAAGAAGCAGATAGTGCTGAAGTATTACGCCAACTAAGCTCATGTGGTCTTGCTGAGCAAAGCCGAGTAATCGGCCAGCTTAATGATGACGACCAAGTGCGTTTCACCTTAGAAGGTGAAGAGGTTTTAGTGGACTCTAGAACACAGCTTCATCGTGCCTGGGCGCAAACCAGCTATCGTCTTCAGGCAATGCGAGACAACGCAGACTGTGCGCAACAAGAATACGATGCACTGCTTGATGACAAAAATCCAGGGCTTAACTCATTATTGACTTATAACACTGATGAAGATATTGCAGCCGATTTGATCGCAAGTAACATCCGTCCACGTATCGCCATACTTAGAGAGCAAGGTGTGAACGGGCAGCTAGAAATGGCAGCAGCGTTTGTTAAAGCTGGCTTTGATTGTGTGGATGTTCACATGAGCGATATTTTAGAAGGGCGTCGTGCCTTGAGTGAATTTAAAGGACTCATCGCTTGTGGTGGCTTTTCTTATGGAGACGTTTTAGGAGCCGGTGAAGGCTGGGCTAAGTCGATCTTATTTAACCCTCTAGCACGACAAGAGTTTAGTCAGTTTTTCCAACGTGAAGACAGCTTTGCACTAGGTGTGTGTAATGGATGCCAAATGTTATCCAACCTACATGAATTAATACCTGGCAGTGATCATTGGCCACATTTTGTGCGTAACCAATCAGAGCAGTTTGAAGGCAGAACTGCACTGGTTCAGGTGCAAGAAAGCGACTCTATTTTCCTACAAGGCATGGCTGGTTCACACATGCCAATCGCCATTGCCCATGGTGAAGGCCATGCAGAGTTTGCCAGTGATCAACAACGCCAAGCTTGTGAAGCCAAAGTCGCTCTTAGATTTGTAGATGGGCATGGACAGGTGACTCAAAGCTACCCAGCCAACCCCAACGGTTCGATCAACGGCATTACAGGTTTAACTGCGGCTAATGGGCGTGTGACCATTATGATGCCACATCCAGAGCGGGTCTATCGCAGCTGCACCAACTCATGGGTAGACAGTGCTTGGGGTGAGGATGGGCCTTGGATGAGGATGTTCCGTAATGCCCGTGTATGGGTAGGTTAGAGCTGTAAAATAGAGACATTATCATGGCATTGCAATTTGAAATTATTCCAGTAACACCGTTTCAGCAAAACTGCAGCTTAGTGTGGTGTGATGAAACCATGGAAGCCGCTTTTGTTGACCCAGGTGGTGAGTTACCGCGTTTATTAGATCACGTGGCTGCTCGTGGAGTAGTGCTTAAACAAATTTTGTTGACCCATGCTCATATCGACCATGCAGGAGCAGCAGGGCAGTTATCAGAAGATAAAGACCTGCCTATTATTGGACCCCATGAAGGGGATCAGTTTTGGATAGATGGTCTGGCTGATCAAAGTCGCATGTTTCAGTTTCCAGAAGCAAAAACATTTGTTCCCACACGTTGGTTACATCAAGATGATCAAGTATCTGTGGGTCATGAAACTTTAGATGTATTGCATTGCCCAGGACATACTCCAGGTCATGTGGTATTTCATCACCAAAGCCAAGGTTTGTTGTTTGTGGGCGATGTGTTGTTTCAAGGCTCTATCGGGCGCACAGACTTTCCTCAAGGTGATCATGCCACGCTGATTAATGCCATCAAAACCAAATTATTGGTATTAGAGGATCATGTGGAGTTTGTTCCTGGTCATGGGCCAATGTCTACCATTGGCATGGAGCGCAGAACTAATCCTCACTTACAAGGATAAAAGGGCATTGTAGGTGGTGTGAAAGTGCCATATTGGTTTTAGAAATCGATATGGTGAAGCTGCATTGCTCCATTTTTTCTATCTTCAAAAAAACGCTGTAATGTTTGCGTCACAGTGCCAAATGCCATGTCATCCCAAGGAATATTAGCTTCCTCAAACAGCTCTACTTCTAGGCTTTCTGGGCCAGAGCCATACTGTGCAGATGTCATTTTTGCTAAATAAAAGAGATGTACCTGGTTGTAGTTTGCTAAATTACACACACTGAACAACTCATTGAGCTGCGGTGAGGCATACGCTTCTTCATAGGTTTCTCTAAGCGCTGCTTCTTGTGTGGTTTCGCCATTTTCCATAAACCCCGCAGGCAATGTCCAATAGCCTTTGCGAGGCTCTATGGCCCGTTTACATAGCAGCACTTTATCGCCAAAAGTAGGAAGGCAGCCAGCTATAATGCGTGGATTTTCGTAAAAAATAAATTCACATGAGCTGCACACATAGCGATGTCGATTGTCGCCTTGGGGTACAATAAAGCTCACAAGAGCACTACAATGGCTGCAATGTTTCATGGTTTTTGTAGATCTCATACTAAAGAAGTTGGTTTATTGTAAGATAAACCTTCGACAGTAGAAACAAAGAATTGTAGATTCAAGCCAATGCGTCAGTTTATTACCCAAAAATTAGCCCAACAAACGCCTAGAATACTCACGGCAAAGTCACAAATATCAGCTGCAGTGTTGGTGGCGATCACGGACGATCATGACAATCCAGAAGTCATTTTAACGCGCAGAGCCAAACATATGCCCACTCACAAAGGGCAAATTGCTTTTCCAGGAGGCAAGGCAGAGGATGACGATAAAAGTTTGATTGCTACCGCTTTAAGAGAAGCTAGTGAAGAAGTTGCGCTTAGGCCAGAGTCAGTTGTGGTGGTTGGTCAGATGGGACAAGTGTTGTCCAGACAAGGCTTTGTAGTGACTCCAGTTGTGGGTGTGGTGCCCGCTGGCATAGTTAGTGAGCTAATACCTAATCTAGGTGAGCTGGATCGTATATTCACAGTGCCACTTAAGTTTTTAATAGACGGCCCAAGGGTAATGGACGCCTTACCTCTGGCAAAAGGGGTGAATCAGGTGCCTAGCTTTTATTATGATGACTATAGAATTTGGGGTATGACTGCTTTTATTCTAGCTGAATTTGTCAATTTGGTTTACGATGCGCGCATTGACCTATATTCAAAGCCAAAGGATGATTAACAGTGTCCAATAAAACCATAGCCTCACCCTGCGTTAACGTATGCTACCTAGACGAAAATGATATATGTCAGGGCTGTTATCGCTCTGGGGCAGAAATCACTGCATGGATGCGACTAGACAATGATGGACGAAAGCAGGTGCTAACCAAGGTGGCAGAGCGTGAATTAGCTAGTCCATTTGTCACTAGAGTAAAGCTTTAATGTACTTCGTCTACAGAAAGTTGAATTCTGCGTAAACGCACAGTTTTAATGAAATTATCCCTTATTTGTAAGGTTTCCAAATGATATTCACCCATTTTCAAACATACATTAAACTGAGGGATTTCTTCTAAGGTTTCTGTCATTAAACCATTGAGTGTTTTTGGCCCATCAATGGGCAAACTCCATGCCAGCGCTTTGTTAATGTCACGCACCGTAGTGGTGCCATCAATAAAGAAAGAACCGTCTTCTTGTGGGTGTATGTCCTCGTTCTCATGGTCTTGTTCTTCGGCCATATCACCAACAATTTCTTCTAAAATATCTTCCAAAGTTGTTAGGCCCTGAATATCCCCATATTCATCCACTACTAATGCCATCCAGTGCTTACGCTTTTGAAAATTTAGAAGCTGAGTGTTTAAGGGCGTGCTTTCAGGCACAAAGTAAGGCTCCCTAGTAAGGGCTAAAAACTCTTCCTTAGTTGGGTTTTTAGCATGTATCAGAGGCAAGATTTGCCTCACATGAACAATGCCCACTACATTATTTAGCTCTTCTTGGTACAAAGGTATTCGTGTATGCGGGCTTTGACTAATAGTATTTAAAATAGTGTGAATATCTTCATCGACGTCAATGCCGACAATCTCATTACGAGGGATCATAATGTCTTCTACAGTGACTGTATCTAGGTCTAAAATACTCAGTAACATAGATTGATTACGACGAGGAATAAGTGCGCCTGCTTCGTGCACTATCGTGCGTAGTTCTTCAGAGCTTAAGTGATCACTTACTTTTGCGGCAGCATTGAACCCAAGTATGCGCAACAAGCCATTACAAATGGTGTTCACTACCCATACAAATGGATACAGTATTTTAAGCAACGGAGACAGTATAAATGAAGCCGGAAAAGCCACTTGCTCTGGCTTAATAGCAGCCACTGTTTTTGGTGTCACTTCTGCAAAAATGAGTATGACCATCGTCAGCACAGCTGTAGCTACAGCAACACCCGCATCGCCCATCGTGCGCAACGCAATCATAGTGGCAATAGCAGACGCTAATATGTTTACAAAATTGTTGCCAATAAGAATAACGCCAATAAGACGATCGGGGCTATCTAACAGTTTACTAGCGCGCATGGCACCGCGGTGTTTTTGTTTCACTAGGTGGCGCAGGCGATAGCGATTTAAAGACATCATGCCAGTTTCTGCGCTAGAGAAAAATGCAGATAATAAAATAAGAAATGCCAAGCTAGTAAATAAATAGCTTAAAGGAATGTCGCTCAAGGCGGATGTAACCTCATGTAAGTTATGGGCCTCAATTCTTATGCTTGAGGGGCCCCCTGTCAAGTCTTGTGAGGCTTATAACAGCACTTCTAGAACTAATTTAGTGCCAAAAAAGGCCACAACAAGGGTGGCAAAACCCCATAAAGTCCACCGAATAGCCGTGCGGCCGCGCCAGCCCAAACGGTAATGGCCTAATAAAAGAATAGAAAAAATAACCCAAGCCACCAAACTTAAGATGGTTTTATGAACAACATGTTGAGCCCATAGATCATCTAAAAATAAGAATCCAGTGAGTAATGCGATGCTCAATAAAATTTGCCCAGCAGCAAGTACATCAAATAAAAGACTTTCCATGGTTTGAAGAGGCGGCAAGTTTGCCACCAAGGCAGATGAACCATGATTTTTTAAGTACCGGTTTTGGTAAATAAGTAATACAGCCTGACATGCTGCAACGGCAAACAGTGCGTAACTCAAAATAGATGTGATGATATGTAGTAAAATGCCAGAAGAAAAGTGTCGACCTTCAACGCTGGACACGCTAACGATGTCTACCGCTATGGCTAAAGCTGCAATCGGTGCAGTAAATACCAAAAGGCTAGACACGGGTTTGCGTAAACTACTGATCATAATGATGCCAATAACAGCCCATGCAGTTAAAGACAGGGCAGCACCTATGTCCAACAAAAGGCCTGCTTTAGTAAATAAATGAAGGTATAAATACAAACCTTGCAGTACCCATGCAACTAAGCCAAGCGTGTATCCACTTTTTAATACCGGCACAGATGTGGGATTATTTTGAGTCCAAGCGCTCAGAATGTAGAAAAGTATTGCGCTAAGGCCAATTATTAACGAGATCATGGAAGTCTTTTGTTTGGGATGTGTCACCCATCATAATCAAGCTTTGCAGCTGTGCCTAGACTTGATGTTAAAAAAATCTAAAACTAAGCGCCAAAATGAGTCAGCGAGGGTATACTAGGTGCCATAATTTGGGGTAATACAGAGACTTTTATGTTTGATAATCTAACTGACCGCTTAGGCAAAACGTTACAGCACATCCGTGGGCAAGCACGCCTGACTGAAGACAATGTTAAAGGTACCTTGCGTGAAGTGCGCATGGCTTTATTAGAAGCCGACGTTGCCCTGCCTGTGGTTAAGTCGTTTATTGAACAAGTAAAAACTCGTGCCGTAGGTACAGAAGTTAGCCGTAGCCTAAGCCCAGGCCAAGTGTTTGTGAAAATCGTCCAGCAAGAGCTGGAATCTATCATGGGCAGCGCCAATGAAGACCTTAACTTGGCCGTGCAACCCCCCGCAGTTATTCTTATGGCGGGCCTTCAGGGTGCAGGTAAAACCACTTCAGCTGCTAAATTAGCCAAATTTTTAATCGAAAAGAAGAAAAAATCCGTCATGCTGGTGAGCGTTGACGTTTATCGTCCAGCAGCCATTAAACAGTTACAGATGCTCAGCGAAGAAGTGGGTGCCCACTTCTTTCCTAGCACGGTTATGGAACAGCCGGTTGATATTGCCGAAAAGGCCATTAGCCATGCGCGCCAACAGCATTATGATGTAGTTATTGTGGATACTGCAGGTCGGCTAGCAGTAGATACACAAATGATGGCTGAAATTAAAGCTTTGCATGCAAGGGTAGAGCCTGTTGAGACACTCTTTGTAGTGGATGCCATGACAGGCCAAGATGCTGCTGTTACAGCCAAAGCTTTTAATGAAGCATTGCCTTTAACAGGTGTTGTGTTAAGTAAAACTGATGGTGATTCTCGTGGAGGTGCAGCCCTATCTGTGCGCCATATTACGGGTAAACCGATTAAGTTTTTAGGTGTTGGTGAAAAGGTTGATGCGTTAGAACCATTTCATCCAGATCGAGTGGCATCGCGTATTTTGGGCATGGGTGATGTACTTTCCCTGATCGAAGAAGTAGAGCAAAAAGTTGATAAAGTTAAAGCTGAAAAACTTGCTAAGAAAATCAAAAAAGGTAAGGGTTTTGATTTAGAAGACTTTCGTGACCAACTTCAGCAAATGAAAAACATGGGTGGTATGGCCGGAATGCTGGACAAAATGCCAGGTATGGGCGGTATGGCCCAAGCGGCATCCAGTGCTGGCGCTGAAAAGAATTTTGATCAAATGGAGTCGATCATTAATTCCATGACTCCCAAAGAGCGGACGCTACCTGATACTCTCAATGGCTCGCGTAAAAGGCGTATTGCCGCAGGTTCGGGCACCCAGATTCAAGACATTAACCGCTTAATTAAGCAGCATAAGCAAATGGCCAAAATGATGAAGAAAATGTCTGGTAAAGGCGGTATGCAAAAAATGATGCGTGGGCTTCAAGGACAACTGCCACCAGGCATGGGAGGAGGCGCTGGCCCAGGAGCTATGCCTGGCGGAATGCCTCCAGGAATGCCAGGTGGCTTGCCTGGATTGGGTGGCGGTTTTCCATTTGGTAAGAAATAATACCAGCAAAGATAAGATTCAATATAATTTACCTTTAGGCTTTTATTTTTCAAAAGGTTAGGGTAATATACGCGCTCTCTGCGGAGAGGTGGGTGAGTGGCTGAAACCAGTTCCCTGCTAAGGAACCGTATCTTAATTGGTACCGAGGGTTCGAATCCCTCCCTCTCCGCCATTTTTTGAGCGCCCGTAGCTCAGCTGGATAGAGTACTCGGCTACGAACCGAGCGGTCAGAGGTTCGAATCCTCTCGGGCGCGCCATTTTTTAAGTGTTTGTCTTAAGTCAAGATGAATGCGAAGGCACGTGAAAATATTCTGAAGCCCTTACATGCTCTGGCCTGTAGGGGCTTTTTTATGTCTGTCCATTCCCTCTTTTAGCCACTTCTGGCATTTACTAAACATCCACTTTAAAGCACATAAGACCTCGGTAAAACTTGCGGTAAATCGACTCGCCATCATGAAGTCATTAACTGTTATTTCCTATGAAACTGGACACCCCCTTTTTGAGCATCCAAAACCACTTCAAAAGAACCGACAGTATTAACAAGCGTAAAAAGCTGGTGGTTTTATCTGCCAACTCTACTAGCTACAAGTGGCCTTCAAAGGGTGCCTCAGAGGCCTTAAATCCTGCGCTTAGAATGATACTCAAAAAATGCCAATCAGTACCTGTGTCATTGACGTGTAAATTGCAGGCCCTCTCACTAAGGCGATATGTAACGTAAGACTTTGTCAGCAAAGTAAAAAGATGTAATCAGTGTTGTTGGTAAGTACAAATATTGATAATTTCACTGTCGAGACTTGATACTCTCTGAGTAGTTGCCTGCTCACTTTTACCACGGGGTTCACCCGAACCTCGGTGGTTTTTTTTGGCAGCCCAATCCTAGAGTTATTGCTCTGCCACCCTTTAACCCACGTTGGAGTTGTTATGATTACGATTATTACTATGGCCTGTGTCGCTGGCTTCTTTATCGGGATTGCTACTCACCTTACGCTTACTCAGTTAGCGCAGAAAAGGAAAGTAGAGCTTGTGCGTGTTGGTTCTAATTGGCAGGTCTATAAATAGTTAGGGCAGGGAAGGTTCTAGCGGTCCTTCCCTGTCACCTTTTTGTACCTATTTGTTTGCAGAAGCAGATTCATGCAACCGGCAAGCTCTGCCATCAATGTTGTGTCGAGTCACAAGCTCCGCCAGGCCTGAAGGCCGCCAGGCTTGCAGGATAAATCAAAGCTTACCCCGACGTGCAAGATCAAAGATCGCCTTTTGGCTGTATAAACCCACTCATGTTTTTCGTTAGGGTGCTGGAATAACCGATGAACATGGTCCCCAGCTACTTCAATAGTTTGTGTGGTTACAAACCACCCATCAACATGTATTTGATTTCTAAAAAATCTTCAATGCCATAGTGTGAACCTTCTCGGCCAATACCGGATTGCTTTACGCCACCAAATGGCGCTACTTCGGTAGAAATAATGCCTTCGTTAATACCGACAATACCATACTCTAGGGCCTCACCAACACGCCATACACGGCCTATGTCACGAGTATAAAAGTAAGCGGCTAAGCCAAATTCGGTGTCATTAGCCATAGCAATGGCTTGCTCTTCTTCTTTAAATTTAAAAATAGGCGCCAAAGGCCCAAACGTTTCTTCTGTTGCTACTTTCATGTCAGTGGAGGCATTACCAATAATAGTAGGTGTGAAAAAGGTGCCACCTAAGGAGTGGCTTTCACCACCACATATAAGCTCACCACCTTTGCTAAGGGCATCTGCAATATGGCCTTTAACTTTATCAATAGCTGCCTGATTGATCATAGGGCCTTGAGTTACTCCGTCATCCATACCATTACCCACTTGGAGCAGGGCTACTTGCTCGGCGAACTTGGCGATAAACGCATCGTACACACCTTCTTGCACCATAAAACGGTTAACACATACACAGGTTTGGCCAGCGTTGCGGTATTTGCCAACAATAGCTCCAGCGACAGCTGCATCAACATCAGCGTCGTCGAAAACGATAAACGGAGCATTACCCCCAAGTTCTAAAGATACCTTCTTTAAAGTGGGTGCGCACTGTTGCATCAAAAGCTTACCCACTGGAGTGGATCCAGTAAATGTTAGTTTGCGCACCGTGGGGTTACTTGTGAGTTCGGCACCAATGGGACGAGCTTGCCCCGTAATGACATTAAATACGCCCGCGGGAACGCCCGCTTCTTCTGCTAATACGGCTAAAGCTAAGGCAGAAAAGGGTGTTTGTTCTGCTGGGCGAACTACAAAGCCACAACCTGCAGCAAGGGCAGGACCGCACTTGCGAGTAATCATGGCTGACGGGAAGTTCCAAGGTGTGATTGCTGCCACCACACCAATAGGCTCCTTAGTAACAACAATACGAGCATCCGCTTTATGGGTCGGAATGATATCGCCATAGGTGCGTTTACCTTCTTCGGCAAACCATTCTATAAAGCTGGCGGCGTATGCTATTTCGCCTTTTGCTTCGTTCAAGGGTTTACCTTGCTCTAAGGTCATGATTCTACCCAGATCATCTTGGTTGGCCATAATCAGGTCAAACCAGCGGCGCAAAATGACCGCACGTTGTTTGGCCGTTTGCTTGCGCCAACTAATCATGGCGACGCGCGCCGCTTCAATGGCCCTAGCAGTTTCCACACCCGTCATATCAGGAATGGAACCGATCACATCTCCATTGGCAGGGTTAGTCACTTCGATAGTGGCATATGTATCAGCCGATAACCAGATGCCATTAATATAAGCCTGCTGTCGAAAGAGTGATGAATTGGCTAGTTGCATGATTTAGTTCCTATGAGCGTTCAGGTTTTATTTTAATTGCCATTATCCAATTGCACTTAAGCCCGAATCTAAGGCGCTTAAAATTCTTTCAACATGATCAGTTGTAATAATTAATGGGGGAGATAAAATAATATTATTACCCGATGTTCTGATTATTACACCTTCGTTATATGTCGCATCAGCTACCTTTTCCATAGAGGCCTTATCTAAAGGTTCTTTTGTTTCTCGGTTGGAAACCATTTCCAAACAACCCATTAAACCGACGCCACGTGCATTGCCTATTTTATGATGTTTTGACATTAACGCTTGTAGTCCAGCTTGCATTTCAATTCCGCGTTTAGCTGCATTGTCTGGTACGTTTAAGCGCTTAGTTTCTGCTAAGGTCGCCACTGCAGCAGCACAGCCCACAGGGTGCCCAGAATATGTGTAACCATGGCCTATTGCACCCATTGCATCTTTATTGCTTTCAAAGGCTTCGGCAACTTTATCATTGATCAATACAGCGCCAACTGGGAAGTAAGCATTACTGATGGCTTTTGCTGTAGCCATAAGATCAGGTTTAACTCCCCAATGACGTGAACCAGAAGCAGATCCCGTGCGTCCAAAGGCAGTAATTACTTCATCGGCTATTAGTAATACTCCGTGGCGATCACAAATCTCACGAACCATTGGCATAAAAGTTGCGTGAGGAACAATTACTCCTCCCGCACCTAATACTGGTTCCATTATAAAAGCTGCCACAGTATCTGCGCCTTGGAACTTAATTTCTTCTTCAAGTAACGCAGCACATAACTGAGCTATTTCTGCAGGGTCATTTGAGTTAAATGGGTTACGATAAGTCCATGGTGCAGGAATATGGTAGGTTCCAGGTAGTAATGGTTCGTAGTTGCGACGAAAATTTGAATTACCATTAACCGATGCGCAACCAAAATGTGTTCCATGGTAGCCTTTTTTTAAACCGATGAACTTATATCGATCTTTATCCCCACGAATTTTGTGATATTGACGAGCTAGTCGTAAACACGTTTCAACCGAATCAGAGCCACCTGAGGTGAAAAAAGATCGTGTCATCCCATCTTCTGCAAACCATTCTTTTAATGCTGCTGATAATTCAATGACGGGTGCCGTTGTTGTTCCGCGAAAAGAAGAATAAAAAGGCATTTGTTGTAGCTGGTCATTTATAGCTTTTTTTACAGGTTCACATGAATAGCCTAAATTAACATTCCATAAACCACCTACCGCATCAAGAACGCTGTGACCTGCACTATCGGTGATTTCGACTCCCTCAGCTTTTACAAATATACGTGCCGGATTCGCTAAGGAATCACCAGGATGTGTCATTGGATGCCAAAAAGATTGGTCGTGTCCAGCCAGGTGTTCAAAACCTGTTGATTGTATGTTTTTAGTCATGTTTATTTCCCTCTTGAGCCAGTAATTTGAGAGCTAGTTCATAGCTTTCATCTGGCTGCATTACATTAAAGTGTACTGTTTGCATACCCGCAGCTTCGGCGCCTTGAATATTGCGTAATTGGTCGTCTACAAAAATACATTGCTCAGCTTTTAGGCCAAGTCCTTCAGTAATCAATTCGTATGCACGAGGATCAGGCTTCAGTATTTCTGTATATGTGGCATCGATAATTAGATCGAAATCTTTCAAAAACGGGCACTGTGTGCGAAAGGTCTTGCCATAGAATAAATCTAGTTCGTTCGATAATATTGCTAGTTTGTAGCCTTCTTTTTTAGCTACATTCAAAGTAGTTAAAAACTCAGTACGAATAACCGCCATAACATCATCACCCCTTGCAGCTTGCACAAATTGCTGCATGGTAGTCCAGTCTTCCCCAATCATTTGGCCTACTTCTTTGGCACGAAAAAGCCAGTAATCTCTTTCGCTTATTTCATCATTTTGCATAGATTGCCAAAGAGCGTCTTTTTCAACTGAAAAAGGGCCTTGCCATGTTAGACAGCCTTTTGGAAGACCCAAGGCTTTTTCACTCATCAAATGAGTTTCGAATAGCGTGCGTGAGATTACTCCGCCAAAATCTAATACTAAAGCAGTTTGGTCTTTCATTTGAATTTTAGTCCTATGCCACACAGGGAGAGAGAATAAAAGATTGAGGCATTTGCCCGCCAATTGAACTTGTAATTTTTTTGCTTTCTCTTATAAGTTCAGTAGAAAATGTTTGATGCATTTTCTCTGTCATACGTGAATTTGGAGTTGCTACGGCTATCGCGCCCATAGGGGTCGCAGTAGCATCAAAATATGGGACTGCTATACCTGTTGTTTCACTACAATAAATGCCACTACTCACTGAATAACACCGTCGGCGGGTATCTTCAAGAGTAGTGGGATCAGTTTTAAGGCTTTCGATATAAGATCTATGTGTTGGATTATTAATATTTGAATTGTTTGAGAAGGCTTGAAAAGCAATTCCTGAAGCTGTTGAATGTAAAGGTAGCACTTCACCTAATTCAAGGTGCGCTTGCATTCCTCTATTTGGGAAGCTGATTCCAATTGTGGAAAGGTTTTGGTTAGTCATCAAACTAGCATGAGCCGTTTCATTGGTCACTTCCATTAAGCGAACTAATGAGGACTGAATAATTGACTCTAATGGAGCGGTAGCTTCACGGATTTTAGCAAGAAGAAGAAAACCAACACCTAAACGGTATGCTCTTGTCTGTTCGTTTTGTTCAATAAATTGATGGTTTTGTAAAGCCACTAAAAAGCGCCTTGTGGCAGCTTTATCATAGCCAGACATTCTGGCAAGCTCACTTAGCCCAATCTCTGGTTGGATGACAGTAAAATAACTAAGTAGTTTTAAGGCTTTATCTACCGTTTTCATTCTTGTTCCGATTCCATATATTCACAACTAATTATTGACTAAGGCATTGTTTATTGCAATACTTATTTGCACCGTTGGTGTTAATAATGAACCGATGGACAAAAAAAACAAAATTATTGGAGAATTGTATGAATAAAATTTTATCAATTGCTTTGGCACTTAGCGTGTCTAGCACAGCAATGCTAGCCTCATCTGCAGCCCTTGCAGAATACCCAGAAAAACCCGTTTCTTTTGTAGTTCCTTTTCCACCAGGTGATTTGGAAGACGTTCTAACAAGAATGATTGCTGATCAATTTCAAAAGGATAACGGCGTTGCAGCAGCAGTAGTAAATAAGCCTGGAGGCGGTGGAGGACCTTTCCCAGGTGCTATTGAAGTCGCTAAAGCACCAGCAGATGGATATACCGTAGGTTCATTTGTAATTGCCGTTCCAACAGTTGGGCCAACCATAGGTATTCCAGAACTATCACCTAACCCTTTTGAACCTCTTGGTAACTTCCTCACTTACCCTTTCGTTATCGTTGCGGGTGAAAATGCACCTTATAATGATATTGATGGTTTAGCAGAGCATGCTAAAAACAATGACGTTGCACTGGGTCACTTTGGTGGGCCATTGGTTCCAACTCAAGTAACATTTGCACTAGCTAAGAAAAAAGGCTTCGAGTTTTCATCTGAAGCACCTTTTGATGCGCTTGATTGTAATACGTTAGCATCTGGTGATGTGGATGTTATGAATACTACTTTGCAGTTGATCCTACCTTGTCTTGATAAGGTTAAAGTCTTAGCTTCTATAGGTTCTGAGCGTATATCTTTAATCCCCAATGTTCCTACTGTCTCTGAACTAGTTCCAGAGCTTAATTTAGTGTTGTGGAATGGTTTATTTGTTCACAAGGATACTCCACAAGGTGCGCGTGAGAAAATAATCGCTTCAGCTAAAAAAGTTATCGAATCTGATGCTGCTAAGAACTTAGCAAAAGAAACCGGAGCACTGATTTATTGGCAAGATGTGGCAGCTGCCACTAAGCAAATTGACTCAGATATAGCTGCACTAGAATTATTGGGTAAAATTTTAGAAGATTAGCACTGAATCGAGGCCCTTCAATACATATGATTTTGAGGGGTCTCATTTTTCTAAGTTTCGCTGGTGTTAAGGTTATGAGTAACTGGTATGTTTAAATTGAAGCCCATGCAAATACTGTTCAAACGCGATCGCCGAACTGGAGATTTTGTGTTTGCAGTAATTTTCCTACTTTTTTCGATCTTATTGCTGTCCCAACTTAATGAGCAAGTCCATTGGAGTAAACGGGGTAAGTTTATTGCTCAGCCAGGCTTTTGGCCTGCTGTGAGTTTAACCGGTATGACATTTTTTGCCTTTTTTCATCTTATCGGCTCGATACTCTCAGAGCGAATTTATGGTCGAATAAAAGAAATCGGTTTATGGCTGCGCTCTTTGGAATATGCTGGATGGTTTCTTTTGTATGTTTGGCTGGTTCCACAAGTGGGCTACTTACCAATGACGCTTATATTCATGCCTTTATTGCTATTTCGACTAGGTTATCGAGATTTAAAAATGTTTGGGCTTGCATCATTCATCGGTTTTCTCATTGTATTGGTATTCAAAACCTTCTTGGAGGTGAAAATTCCAGGTGGTGAACTCTATGAGTACTTACCTGGCTCTATTCGTAGTTTTATGATACTAAACTTCTAGGGGTATGATATGGACGTTTTATTAAGTGCTTTTGATATCTTATTTCGCTGGGACGTTTTGTTTGCACTTTTGATTGGATCAATAGGAGGCGTATTAATAGGCGCAATTCCTGGTGTTGGCGCTGCTGTTGCCATCGCTATTTTGTTACCCGCCACCTTTTCGCTAGAGCCTATTGTCGGCCTGACTTTATTGCTTGGAATTTATGGTTCATCCATGTATGGAGGATCGATTCCAGCTATCTTAATTAACACTCCTGGTACTGCGGTTAATGCGCTGACCACCTACGACGGCTACCCAATGACTCAACAGGGCGAAGGACGTCGGGCACTCAGCCTTGCTTACTCTGCTTCATTTTTTGGTGGTATATTATCGGTCATTTGTTTAATGCTTTTTGCCCCCGTCTTGGCAAAAGTCGCTCCTTATTTTGGTAGTCGTGAAGTCTTCATGGCTGCTTTGCTCGGTATTGTTTTGGTTGTCTTTGCCCATCGTGGACAAACCTTAGCCACCGGTATGCTTGCGTGTTTTGGCATATTCATTAATAGTATCGGCCTAGAACCCATTGCCTATACGAAACGTTACACCTTTGAGCAATCTTGGTTATCTTCAGGTATCGATTTGATCGTTGTAGTTTTGGGTTTATTCGCTCTTTCACAAGCATTTTTGTTATTAGTTGAAAAAAATAATTCTCCAAAAGCAACGCCCTTAAAAGGTGGTCTATTTCAAGGCTTAAAAGAGCTTTGGGTTTACAAAAGAGTAGCCAGTGTTTCGGCAAGTTTTGGTATCCTAATGGGAATGATTCCGGGAGTGGGTGAATTTACCGCTCAGTTTATGTCCTACACCTATGCACAAAAAAACTCAAAGACACCGGAGCTATTCGGTAAGGGTTCTCCTGAAGGTTTAGTCGCCTCAGAAGCAGCTAATAATGCTGTCCCCGCAGCTGCAATGATTCCGTTGCTAGCATTGGGTATTCCTGGTGAGGCACTCACGGCGATGATGCTTTCAGTGTTTTACGTTCACAATGTGATTCCGGGCCCTCAGCTGTTTCTGAACGAGATGGACTTTGTAATGGCCCTTTATATTGCCTTATTATTGTTGAATGGAATGGTCTTGATCTTCCTCATGTTTTCAACTAATTTTATTCTTAAAATTATTCAAATCCCAACACGCTTTTTAGGGGTGGTAATACTCACGCTAAGCTTTGTCGGTGTTTACTCTTTGCGTAACTCAATCACTGATTGTGCAGTTGCAGCAGGGTTCGGTGTATTTGGTTTGATTCTGAAACGTCTTAATCTACCGATTGTTGCTATTATTTTAGGGATGGTTTTAGGTGGAATCATGGAGGTCAAATTACGCTCCTCGATGGCTAGAGTGACAACGCCATTAGACTTTATAGACCGGCCCATTTCTGCTGCTATTTTTGGAATTATTGTGTTGGTTATCGTATTGCATACCAGGTCAGTGATTAAAGAATATTGTGGACACAAGTAAACCAAAAAATAAGCCGTCATGCCAATAGATAATTCGTTGGTAAAAATGCTGTTGGAATGCCGTCACCTATGTCTAGAACCGAGCGTTCTTCCACTTTTTTACGAACCAGTATATTTAGATAAAGGTGAATTTCATGCCAGATAAAACGATTTTAATCGTCGGTACTTACGATACAAAAAACGACGAATTAGAATATATGGCAGCGCGCATTAAAGCCATGGGCGGCAATGTGATGACTATGGATGTGAGTGTGTTAGGTGATCCTGACAAGCCAGCAGACATATCCAAACATCAAGTTGCCAAAGCTGCCAATAGCTCTATTCAAAAAGCGATTGAGTTCAACAGTGAAAATAAAGCGATGCAGATGATGGCAGAAGGTGCTTCGGCATTAGTTATTAATCTGCAACGGCAAAGACATTTTGATGGTATCGTGTTTTTGGGCGGCACCATGGCGACTGACTTGGCGCTGGATGTCTGCCAAGCCTTACCGTTAGGTGTGCCAAAATACGTGGTTTCCACCGTATCATTTTCTCCACTAATAGAGCCTGGTCGCTTAGCCGCTGATATTCAAATGATCCTTTGGGCGGGTGGTTTGTATGGATTAAATAGCATCTGTAAGTCCTCGCTTAGTCAAGCAGCTGGGGCAGTGTTAGGTGCAGCAAGAGCTGTAGAAACGTCCACGAATGATCGTCCCGTGGTTGGTATGACCTCACTTGGAAGTTCTTGCTTAAGTTATATGAAGTTGTTAAAGCCAGCCCTTGAAAAGCGAGGCTTTGAAGTCGCCATTTTTCATTCAACTGGCATGGGCGGCATGGCTTATGAAAACATCGCTGCCAAAGGAGAGTTTGTTTGTGTAATGGATTTCTCAATGCAGGAACTCAGTAATTTAGTTTTTGGTTCTGTGGTGCATTCTGGCCCCGATCGCTTGTTAAGTGCAGGACGAGCTGGCATCCCTCAATTGGTAGCACCTGGTGCGATTGATTTGATTGATTTTGCAGGTTGGCAGGAAATTCCTGAACAATTCCAGGATCGACCATTTCATACACACAATCGTTTGATAAAATCATCAGTGCTAAATGCTGAAGAGCGTCGCCAGACTGCTCAAGAAATGGCGAAACGTTTAACAGCTGCCACTGCGCCTGTTCATGTGTTATTGCCGACTCAGGGTATTGAAGAGTGGGATAAAAAAGGCGGTGATGCTCACGATCCAGAGGGTTTAGTGGCATTTTGTGAGGAAATGAGAAAAGTCATAGCTTCTCCAGTTGAAATGACAGAATTGGACGCGCACATTAATGATCAGGCTTTCGCCGATGCCGCTCTTAAAATTTTTGACCAATGGGTTGCTGATGGCACAATTAAAAAGTAATAGCTGGATATCAGACCCAAAAATTAGATGACTATTACTTGTGCGTGTTTATAGAAAATTTTAGTTATCCAAAGATAACTGCAGTACAGAAACTCTAGGAATAACTATGTTAGATCAACAAAAAATAAATGAATTACGTCAACAAAAAATAGCACCACAAAAGCTATTTATAAATGGTGGATGGCAAGCAGCGGTTAGTGGTCAAACAATTGATATTATTAGTCCCATCAATGGTGAGGTTATTACCACCACCGCCGACGCGGGAGCACAAGATGTAGACCGTGCAGTGGTCGCTGCACGTGCTGCTTTTGAGAAAGGTAGTTGGGCTAACATGGCTCCTGCTGAACGTAAAAAAATAATGTTTAAAGCCGCTGATCTTATTGAAAAAAATGCACTTGAGCTCGCTGTTTTGGGGGTGCGTGATAACGGTACAGAAATTGGCATGGCGTTTAAAGCCGAGCCAGGTTCAGCAGCTGCAACAATCCGTTTTTATGCGGAGACTATTGATAAAATCTATGGAGAAATTGCTCCAACATCTAGTGACGTTTTAGGAATGATTCATCGCGAGCCCGTGGGGGTTGTGGGTGCTATTATTCCTTGGAATTTTCCATTAATGATTGCTGCATGGAAGCTTGCCCCCGCACTAGCCACAGGAAATTCGGTAGTAATGAAACCTTCTGAAACAGCCTCTTTAACATTGTTAAGGCTTGCAGAGCTCTTTTGTGAAGCTGGCCTACCTGATGGTGTGTTTAATGTTGTTACAGGTCAGGGCGCTGTATGTGGTGAAGCTTTGGGTCTTCACAATGATGTCGATGTATTGGTGTTTACAGGTTCTGGTTTTGTTGGTCGTAAGTTACTTGAATACTCTGCTCGCTCAAACCTTAAGCGTGTCTATCTCGAATTAGGTGGTAAGTCACCTAATATTATATTTGCTGATGCGCCTGATCTAGATCAGGCCGCTAGGGTTTCTGCATTGGGAATTTTCCGCAACTCTGGACAGGTTTGTGTGGCGGGCTCCCGCTTATTAGTACAACGTGAAATTCACGATGAATTTGTGGAAAAACTAGCCAAGATTACCGCAACTCTACGAGTAGGTGATCCGCTTGATTTAAACAGCAATATCGGTGCAATAAATAGTGAAATACAGCTAGAAAAGAATTTAGCTTTTGCTCAACAAGCCATTAATGATGGTGCAGATTTGGTTACTGGCGGCGAACGTATTCTCACGGAAAGTGGAGGTTATTATATGGCACCCACGTTGTTCAGCAATGTGACTGCTGATATGAAAGTTCACAGCGAAGAAGTATTTGGTCCTATATTGAGTGTCGTAAGCTTTGATACCGAAGAAGAAGCAATTAAGCTGGCAAACTCTACCGACTATGGCTTAGCTTCTGGTGTTTGGACAGGAAATTTATCACGTGCTCACAAAATGGTTCGTGCCATTAATGCAGGTGTAGTCCATGTGAATACCTATGGTGGCGCAGACAATACAGTGCCTCTTGGTGGTGTTAAGCAATCAGGCAACGGTGTTGATAAGTCATTACATGCATTAGATAAGTACATCAACCTTAAGACTGCTTGGATTCAACTATAAATAATTAAAAAACCCTAAGATTAGAGTAGTGTCACTTTAATAGGCATATGCTCACATGTTTTAAATAGTGTGCCCATTGGTGTAATGAATATTCGTTTATAAAATAGGATGGCTTGGTATGACTAACTTTGTTTTTATTGTCGCTGATGATCTTGGATACGCTGATTTAGGCTGTTACGGGGGAAGGGAGCCTGTGTCCCCTGTTTTAGATAAGCTTGCGGCCAATGGCATCAAATACATCAATGGCTATTCCAACGCTCCAGTATGTTCACCTACTCGATTTGCTCTAATGACAGGTCGTTATCAATATTGGGTAAGAGGGGCTAGTGAAGAGCCTATGGCAGAAAATGCAATAGGCAACCCCGAACTGGGTTTATTTCCAGAGCTACCAACCTTACCCTCACTGCTTAAAGATAAGGGTTACCATACGGCACTAATTGGAAAATGGCATCTGGGCTATCGTCCACATTTTGGACCGGAAAAAAGTGGATATATGCATCACTTTGGCCCCATGTCTGGTGCAGTTGGCTACTATTCGCATACGGGAACCAATAAAGAGCATGATCTTGAGTTAGATGGTCAGCCACATGAAGAAGAGGGTTATCTTACGGATTTGTTTTCTAAGCGTGCCGTTGACTATGTAAATCAGCGAGCGCAATTGGATGAGCCCTTTATGCTCAGCCTGCATTACACAGCTCCACATTGGCCATGGGAAACACGTGCCCAAGGAAAAATTGACCCTGGTATAAGTGACAGTATTTATCATCTTGACGGAGGTAATGTAGAAACTTACCAAACGATGGTTAAAGAAATGGATGAAGGTATTGGCTGGTTAGTTGATGCTCTAGAAAAAAATGATCAGCTTGAAGATACGTTAATAATTTTCACAAGCGATAATGGTGGTGAAAGATTCTCAGATAATTGGCCTTGTGTTGGTGGCAAGATGGACCTCACAGAAGGAGGTATACGCGTACCTTATATTGCTCATTGGCCAAAAGGCATTACTCATAAAGGTGTGACCAGCGAGCAGCATTCGATGACTATGGACTGGACTGCGACGATACTGGATATAGCAGATGCAACACTACCAGAAAATCATAAGCTAGATGGAGTCTCAATGAAGCCTACCTTCACTGATTCTTTAATAACTTTCGAACGGCCTATGTACTGGCGAATGAAACATCGAGATCAACGCGCTTTTCGTCTTGGAGATTGGAAATACCTAAAGGTAGATGAGCATGAGTATTTATTTAACGTAAAAAAAGATGCACGTGAAAGGGCTAATCAAGCAAAGCTAGAACCAGAACGTCTAATTGTTATGCGTGATTTGTATATAGAGTGGTCAAATCAGGTGCCAGCAGTTCCAGAAGATGCGCGGGTGAGCTTGGTTTATACATTAGAAGATATGCCGCAGCGCTAACCCTAGCTATTAATATTGTTTGAGACGTTTAGCTTGAAAATGGTCAAAAATTAGAGAGTGTCTATCAAGCTTCTAATTTCATAATTAAGGCATATCTACATGATATGCCTTAATTCATTTTCTTTACTAACAATTAGATTGATGCGAACCTACTTTAATAGACACTCCAATTGGTTACACAGTGGAATAAACTTGAAATGACATGTTTGGTTGTTGATTTCATAATAGAAATGACCACCAAGTCACTCAGTTTAGTCAACTTAAATGAGATGAGAACTGAACGGCTCGAGTGGTTGTTTAGTTTAAGGGAAAACGGTTACTCTAATAAAGAGATATCAAACTACCTTAATTACAGAGGCATTCGCTCTCCTAATGGTAAGGTATACTCACCAAAGCTAATGTGGGTAACACTCAAAAAATACCAAAATAGACTTAAGAGATCGAACGATTATCAAATAACCAGTGTTGTTGAGAAACTATTCATTAGATGAGACCGACGACCCCATTTTAGTCTCTTGGTTTAAATCAATACATCGCTGAGCAGTCTGTAGAGACAAATGTCCACTCAGATTTTGAAACCCATTTAAACGACCACCGACTGTTGATATTTGTTTAAAATAGTTAGTGACAAATCACAGTCTACCACGGTTGCCACTACAACCAATCAAATCCGAATTTCTCTACGCCTACAAATTTCACAAAACCATATCCTTGATTGCTGAATTAGCGCTCACAAATAAAACTGTTAACATACTGTTATTAAACAATAATAAATTATAAATTGAGATTCGCTCTCGACGTATATTTTAGATTGCATCTCTTTCTAGATATTGCGATTGGATCAAAACCACGCATAGCGGCATTAAACAAGGGTACCAAACATTCATGCTTTTGAGCAATTCTCGGCTAATACTGAGGTCTAAAATAAAAAGTAGTTTAACGACTAAGTCATAAACTTTTCTAAGTTCAAAACACCCTTTAGGTTATCAATCGCATCGTTGATATGAAGCGTTATCAGTCTTTGGACGTCTTCGTCAATCAAGTACGCCTGCATGAATTGCTGATCGATGGCATGGCGAACGGAATCACAAATCTTCACCCACATTATAGTCGCGAATTGATTGATATGGTCATTGATATCCTGTTGAATACGGATTTCCCAGACATCCGTGTCAAAAGTTTTATTCAATCGAAAGACCACGGTGCGGTCATGACGATCCCACGTGAGGGTGGTTACTTATGTCGGTTCTATGTCGAGTTGGATATGATCGACAAAGATAAACGGGCTTCTGACCTTAATCTGAGTGAGCAAGACCTCATCGCGCAGATGTAGATTCAGCAATCGACACCTACGCAGTCTTTCAGCAGCAGGGCCTGTCGATGCATGATCTGCGTGGCATCAATCGTGAAGATGGTTGTGTCTTGATCGTCAGGCCAGATCAACACATCGCGTCGGTCCTGCCTGTGACCGCACATGAATAGGTTTCCAGCTTTTTCGACACCTTCATGATCGAACAGGGGTATGGCTGCTAAACCTTCAGGTAGGCTGTGGCGAGGCGTTTTGTTGTTTCAATGAAACGCGCGTTGCGGCCCGCCGCGCCGTCCTCGTTCATGCGGGTGATATTCCAGCCCACATACGTGGTCGCGCGTAAGAGTATGAAAAAATTCAACTCGCTAGTGTCAATCGGGCGTATCGATGTGTAACCTTTTATGAGCGCGGTTTGCAGCGCTGCGAAATCAGGCGCATCGCGGTGTTTGAGCAAAGCCGTTGCAATGTCGAACAAGCGGTAGCCAAACCCACCGTCATCAAAGTCAATCATTTGCATCGTGGTGCCATCGACCATCACATTTGCCGCGACTAGATCAGCGTGGATCAGTCCATAATCTAGGTCATGCTCAAGGTGCTGCAGATGGTCGTCTGCCTTTTCACGCAGGGTTAAAAACAGGCTCTGTTCCGCAGGCGTAAGCGAGGGGTTTTTCCAAAAGCAATCCCAAAGTGGTGTATCACCAAGCAGCCCCTTTCGATCCCAGTTGCAGCGCGTGAAATCGTTTGGCAGCGTCCACGCGTCTGATGAATCATGCAAGCGAGCCATTTGTTGCCCAAGCTGTTCAAACAGCATCGTGCGGTTGTGTAATCCGCCTAGAACCTCGTCCAGTGTGGTGCCTGTAATCCAAGAAAGTACATCGATCTGCACACCTTGAATGACTTCAATTAACGTCCCTGTCTGAGCTGGGATAGGGATCGGAACTTTTATGCCGCCAGATGAAATTGCCTGCATCCATTGCAACTCTGATCGCAACTCTGCGTCTGTTCTGTATCCCTTACGATGGAGGCGTAGTGCGAAGCTTTGCGTTCCTGTTTCGACCTTATAGACGGCATTTTCACGTGCAGCGATTAGTTTAAATTTAGCGCCGTTAAAGCCCCAGAGTGCAAGCGCCTGTGTAATTACCTCAGTCATGACGGCACTGATGTTTGACCCAGGACCTCGTCTAAAGTGTCAATTAAAAGGTTCGCGTTTTCGATGGAGAATGGCATCGGTGGGCGGATCTTGAGCGCGTTTTTATGGCGGCCTAATTTGGATAAAATAATCCCCTTGTGCCGCATCGCATTGATGATTTGGTTCGTGAAATCTGTGGCGGGTGCTTTGCTGCCCCGATCAAGCACAAGCTCGGCACCAAAGATTAGGCCAGAACCACGGACATCACCGATGACCTCATATTTTTGGGCAAGCATCTTTAGTCTCGCGTTGGCGTGATCGCCAACTATCTTGGCGTTTGTCACAAGATCGTTTTCTTCTATTTCGTCCAAGACGGCCATGGCCGCAGCGCATGATACGGGGTTGCCGCCGAAGGTATTGAAATATCGATATCCGGATCTGAAAGCGGTAACAATGTCGCGCCCCGCAACCACGCCGCCTACGGGATGCCCGTTGGCCATGGGCTTGCCAAGGACAACAACGTCTGGAACCACGCCCATTTTTTCGTGCGCCCAAATGTGAGTGCCGGTGCGGCCAAAGCCTGATTGCACCTCGTCACAGATCAATAGGCCACCCGCCTTGCGCACAACATCCGCAACGGGTTTCAACCAACCGTCGGGGTTGTCTGGGAACCCTTCGTTAAGAAAATAAGGGCAGACGACAAGGGCGGCGAAACCTGTTCCGTCTTCTTCTAAGGCCGCTATTTGGTCACTGACTTTGGCAGCAAATATTGTGCCGTCAAGATCGGGTGTACGGTAGCTGTCTGGTGCATCCACGAAACGGAAATATTGACCCAACCCAAAGCCAACGGTAGGCACATTCGATTTGCTCAATTGGCTGACCAGCGAGGTGTTTCCGTGGTATGTCGCGTCGGTAGCAATGATGCCGCGTTTGCCAGTGACGGCCTCCGCCATGCGCAGGGCGATGTCGTTTGCCTCTGATCCGGTGCAGGTCAAAATGGCGGTGTCGAGAGAAGGGGCCATCGTTGCTGTGAGCCTGTCGATGTAGTCCAAGATCCCGTCATGCAGGTATCGCGTATGCGTGTTCAGGGTGCTGGCTTGACGGCAGATCGCGTCGACGACACGGGGGTTGCAGTGCCCGACATGTGCGACATTGTTGTAGCAATCCAGATATTTGCGCCCATCAGCGTCCCACAACCAAACACCGCTTCCTTTGACGAAATGGATTGGCTCGTCATAGAATGTCGCGACATTTGGGCCCATCAAGCGGGCGCGGTCCGCAATCAATTCGGCGGTGGTTCGAGTCATAGTTCTGTCCTTATGTCCTCATGCCCAACAATCAGTTCATCACTCCAATGATCTACGCAAACCTCCTGCCAATCCTTGGGGCCGTAGGTGGGATCGTCGGAGGGAATCAGGTGGGACAGTGCCAAACGTTCCT
>Ga0209194_1000472_pt1 | contig 32208 bp, 37 predicted proteins | sample COGITO_mtgs_1004_FD_184787 | JGI IMG/M metagenome (GOLD analysis project Ga0209194, IMG submission 184787) | Pelagic marine microbial communities from North Sea - COGITO_mtgs_100413 (SPAdes) (version 2) | ecosystem: Environmental > Aquatic > Marine > Epipelagic ...
GCGATCGCAATCAGGTCTTTTGTAAATTCAAGCGCCGCAACATCGGCTAACCCAGGTCTAGCCGGTGCCAGAATCACATCAGCAACTCTGGCCGCTGCGAGCGATGCCGAGTCGCTATGAGGGGGAGTATCAATAATCAGAAAATCTGCTGCAGCTTCATTAGCTCGCTCGACAATGCCGGGTAGTTGATGAGCTTGTGCAGGTATCACGCCCGGTTCGTCGTCGTCGCGTTGCTGATGCCATCGGCTAGCGCTGCCTTGCGGGTCAAGATCTATTAGTAGTCCACTAAGTTTTCGACGGTGCAGCTCACCTGCTATAGCAGTGCTAATCGTCGTCTTGCCTGAACCACCTTTGTTTGAAAGCAAACAAACTATTAAAGTTTTTTTCATGTTTACACGTTTACATATTTGACTATTGCAATTTTTGATTGTTGAAAGTGAAACATGTTAATTATTTTTCATTCAATATTGTCAACACATTACAGCGGAAGTAGCGCGGTAACTGAGGGTTACGCCGTTGTGTATTCTCTATGAGATGTAGGCATCTTGGCTATTTCACAGGTGTCAGCCCGGTGAGGGGTTTAGATCCAGGCGATCTATTCTTAGATCCAAGTAGCTCAGGTTGTCCAACTCCAGCCAGTGCATCAAGCTGCCGGTCGGGTAAGTGTCGTCTTTGATAAAGCTAGAGACTGCTTTGTGATACTGACGTTTCGTTGTAGTTGACGCTTCAATCCGAGGCCAGTCCTGCTGAAAGCCTGCCATCACTTCATTATTTATCTCATTCCTAAACGCGGTTACGCTGCCACTGCGTTCCTCAATCGAGAAGAAAAAGTAATCGCGACTCTCTAGCATCGTTTTGAGTACAACCTGAACCAGCGGGTTATTTGGATTTACCAGAGCGTGATATATCCCAAACCCATAAAACTCGAAAGCAAAATGTACGACTTCAAACTGGCTACTACCGTACAGTGAGTGGCCAAAGTTGCAGCCAAGACTTAAGGAGGTTTCAGGAATTGCTTCACCAGGGCGCAGTGCTAAGAATCCGCTCTTTTTCTTATTTACTTCAACCAGTCCTAGCGCGCAGCAAGGAGCCTCAGCAGCGAGCAGCGCTTGGATGAATGAGCGATTCACGGTCAAAGTAGGCAGCATGGAGTGTGTTTCACCTATCGTCATGACCTGGACAGGGGCAAGGATTCAAAGATTGTCACATCCTAGCCTGACTATAAGCAAGGTTTACAGCTCCTTCCATAGATGTCGTAATCTTTTGATGGTAAATTACGACATCTCTAGAAGGAGCACAAGGCCATGACTAGAAAAGTCGGTGAGATGAGACAAAAAAGGTTTTCTTAGCGCCTCTCAACGACGCAGATCGTACTTTGTCACCGCGAGCTGTATAGCCATTTCATGAGCGTAATCCATGTCATCCGTATAGAGCTGAGTGACCATGCTCTCGCAGAACTTCACAGCTTCTAGTCCGGTTTCTTCAGAGATATAGTTGCGAGCAACTTTGGCATCGCCACGCATCAGCTCCCACTTCTGCTTCATCGCGTCCGCTTTCATCCCAAACAATCCGACGTACACCTGATTCGTTCTGTCGGCGTAGTCTTTGCCATAAGCGCCGGTATCGTGAAGAACGTCGGTATAGTTCTTGCGAGTAGGCTTGCCTGATTCACGCGCTCGAATCCACCGCTGAGTAGCCCGTTCGTCTTTAGCCGTAAAGCTGCCTTTTAGCGCAACGTTTGCCGAAGCATAGAAGCCCGTGATCGCAAACCATCGGATAAATTCGGCCACCTTTTCTTTGGTGGCTTTTCGCGTTTTTCCTGGACTCACTAGCACGTCAGCAGAAAGCGCAAACCAGTCCCCAACCTCAATGACGCTATACTCGTTGCCGTCAGCTCCGTCAATTTGCAGCACTCTGAATGTCTTGCCAGACGGGTTCTTGAGCCGTCTATCGTCGTCAATTTGCAGCACCCTCCTAGAGAGGGTCGTATTATCAATCCCAATATATTTCTCAGCCATTCTGAAGCCAAAGCCGAAGGATGGCTGATCCTTCCCTAGTCCGTCAGGGTCGATAATGATGACCTCGAAATCTCGATCTGCGTAGGTAACGATTAGGCGATCGCCTGCTTTTGGTGGCAGAGACAAATTATCGGACGGCGAGCTTTGAGAAATAGGCATAGTGCCTTGGTGTTGAGGGAACTGCTGAAAGTCCCACCGTTAACGCAGTGAGCAATCAATCTTTTTCATAATATGGGGATTTTTGCACAATCCCTCAAAAAGGTATAGTCCGCGCCGAGGCAACTGAGTCTCAATAGTAGACTTTCAAGACATTGATCGCTTTAAAAGTCTGAATCAATCACTAAGTTCCGACTACGGATGCCCCCTGGTAGCTTGATGGTGTGTTCCATCTGCTTGAGCTTCTTCTCGCACTTGCGGCAGCTTAGGTACATAATCGTGCAGTCGCCTATCCAGCCCCAGTGCTTTAAGAAGTTAGGTTTTGCTCCACACAGTGCAGGAGCGAACCACAGCATAAAGGGAGGCGCTGGCTCGCCAGGAATCGCATGAACAATCCGGTTATCCAGCGTGGCTCCTTTTCCGCCTTTAAAGCCGAAGCTGATCAGGTCTGACTCTGCCGTGGGCGTAGGGAAAGTTGGCGGTGGGGCTTCATTACGCTCTCGATTATCTGGCGCTTTGATAGTATTTCGGGCTGGCTGCTTGAGGGCTTGCCAATCTTCTGACTGCTGCCATGCCTCAATCTGCTGCATCAAGTCTTGGGCTTTGTCTAGCAGTCGTCGCCGTTGCACTGTGGCGATTGCGGCTAGATGCTTGGTACTTCCTTCTAGGCCACAGCCTTCAAAAGTGTTTTTGCCTTCTACGGGAATACGTTTGCGAGCGTAGCGCTTTCCTGATTGACTGTGAGGCACGACTTCGATGGCGGTCTTAGGCGCGGCGATCGCACCAACAGACTGAATGTAGTGTTCAACCAAACCAAGAATCTCCAGTACCTCAGCCAGTTCTGATTCCATTGAGCAATACGTCGTACGATTTCCTCTTCATCTTACGACAGCCATGCGATAATCCTTCTCAGCAAGTTTAGGGTAGTGAAAAGTCCCCCTGACTGAGATGGAGCACGAACAAGTACAGACTGTAGCAATTGCCTTTGCGCTCCATCTCAATCAGGGGGTGAGTCTATAACCATGGAAAATGCGGAGCGCAGAAGCTGTAAAACTGACAGCAAATCTGAGATCGCAGTGAATAGGACTTTTTGCATAACCTCAATCTAGAGAGCATCCTGCTATAGTTTGCCGGTCTGCATTTAAGCCGCTACATCGCCCATTCCGTAACGCTTTCAGAAAAACAGCCAGCAAAGCCCCCTTAAGGTACTATCCCCTCGGAAAAAAGTTTTACCGGCCTATATGGGCATTCTGAAAGGAGTAAATCAAAGACTTTCGGCATGAATGGCGCTAAACGTTCTAGGTTTTGAGTTGAGGGCGATGTTTAAGCAAGTGGCTAAAGTCGAATTATAGTCACAAGCCCTCCTTTAGAATCGGAGAAATTTGGACGTACGCGCTTAGACTCAGGCAGTTCAAGCATCTAAGCTGCGAGCTAAAGTAATGAGATCGCATCCTCAACCTGATCCGGCGACACCTCCAAATAGCGCTGCAACTCCTGCAAGCTCTTATGGCCTGAAATCTCCTGAATCACCCGCAGCGGCACCTGACGATTACTCAAGCGGGTTAGCGTCGTGCGTCTAAAGCTGTGTGTACTGTGACCTCTCAGAGCAATGCGATCGCACACCTTCCTCAAAGCCTTATCACAAGCCTGCCGAGTAATCGGCCGCTCACCGCTCCGGCCAGGAAACAGGTATCCCGTCGTCGGCAAACCCACCTCTGCCAGCACAACCTTCAGAGCCGGATGAATATTGACCTGCCGCGTCGCCTTCCCCTTCGTCGTCGCCTTCCGAAAAACGATGCAGCCGCCCACTAGGTCATCCGCCTTTAACTGCCTCGCTTCGCTGATGCGACAACCCGCATAACGACAGATTGAGAAAATCGCCCTCATCTTGGGCGACAGGTCGGCTATCACCTCGTCGAGCTGCTCGTCCCAGATTTCGGCCTGACCATTTCGACTGTTCTTAGGCATAAGTTGCTGAAAGCGCGGTTTTAGCAACTCTAGTTTAACGGCTTAGCAAGGGTTTCAATAGGTTCGGCTGGGTTTACTCTCTGCTATCAAGAATGGTTCCTTTCTACTGAACACTGGACTATTTAAGCAAAAATACTCATCGCTGCATGATGACTGGTAAAGCTGTGCAAGTCTCGAAAGCTAAGGTCGCGGCAAATTACTCATGTCACCCAGCTTACTAATGGCTAGCTTTGGTGAAGCCCCTACGAATAGATGGAAGATACCTTATGAATAAATCAAGCGACCTCGAAGCGGTTAGCGCCGAAGCACTCAGAAAACTAGGCAGAAACATCCTCAACTTCTCAAAGCTTGAAGCTGGTTTCAAACTCTTGCTCTCAGTTAGTTGTATCGAAGGAACAACAACAACTATCCGTGACAATATCAAAGCTAAACAGAGCAAGCTTCACAAGCAGTCACTGGGCGGTTTGATAACAGAATTTACCACAAGCGTCTGTTGCGACGTAGAAAAGGCTGAGCCACCAAAGCATCTCACTGAGTCGTGGCTTTCGCTATCGTTTAATATTGCGCCTACGCATTCTGATGAATGGCAGCAGGCGCTCAGAACACTTGTGGAGGAGCGAAATAGCCTTATCCATCATGACTTAGCGGATATTGACGTGACCTCTATTGAGGACTACCGTAACTTGATCGCTCTTCTGGATGAGCAAAATCCCCGGTTAATAGCTCAGCTTGATAACTTAGGGTGGATGCTGTCTTCGCTCAGTGAGTCCGTTCAAGATATGCGGCGATCGCCTGAACTCCGTCAGCTTATTGCTCCGTCAAAGGAATCATAGAAAAATGAACGTATCTCGGCCAGGGGGCTATTAGGCCCTGCGTTAAGGGCTGCGCTAAAACTGTCACCAATGGTGACAGTTTTAAACCACCACAGATCTCAGCGGCTGAGTAGTGACAGAACACGAACCTACGCAACTGCTGAAACCCAATTACAGCAATTGATAGACTCAAGCTCTTCGATCTAGCCTCTCATGGAGGTGGAGTTAGACAAGCCGTTCGTCTAACTCCACCTCCATGAGAGGCACGTCGGCTATTTCCTAAATTACAAAAAGACCAGACGTGTGATCGCGCTTTTCTAGGCCCAACTAATTGCGAATATCTTGGGTTAGGGAAATTTGATGGCCTCTTATCGCAGAGTATGTGCGCTACCTTGCGATCACAGGGTTCAAAGTCTAACTAACTACCATTAGTTGTGCTTTGGCTAAAAAACGAACAAGCCTATGATCGCGCAGCTGTAGGATTTAGCTCTTACTGACTAAGCTGGTTAAGTTTATTTTGGGCAGAAAGTAGATTAGCTTGTGCGTCTAGATACACTGTAGTGCCGGGTTTAACCTGGTTGAGCTGATTGATAATGCGTTGCAGTCGACTTCCAGTGACTTCACGGGTGGCGTAATTGGCACTGGCAAGCAAAGAGGTCGTTTGCTCTTGAGCCTGTTCAAACGCCCTAACCGAGTCGGTCTCAGCCGCTAACCGAACTCTAATTTGTCCCAGGTTTTGCTGATAGACGGCCCGCATTGCCTGCGCCTCGTGATAGCCCAGTAATTCGTCTTGCGGAACGCGCTCAACTTGGGAGATCGCCTCTTCCCATAGCCGCATGATCTGTCGCCATTCTTCAGCACTATGAGGCGGATTTTGTCCTTGTACTGCCGCTCGCTGAGAGTATTCTCTAGCGCTGCTAAGCAGCATTGAGGTGCGTTCATTACCCACAAATAACCCTACGGTCTCTTCAAAGCTGCGCTCGTAGGCTAATAGGTTCTGTCGGGCCGTTTTCCCCGCCAAGGTTTCACCTGGAATTTTCTGAAGCTGCTCAAGGGCAGTTCGCCACAGCGTGATCGCAGTTTGGCGCTCGCCTGCGGTTTCAGCTTGAGGATACTGCTGCTGAGCTGCTGTTAGCGACTGCTCTGCAACCAGTAACGCATCTTGCGCGTTTTTCTCTTGAAAAACCTTCGCCTTTAATCGCCCCGCCTCGGCGCGAGTTGCATTGAACCGGCTGCGGCTAAACTGCCAATTGTAAGAGCTGTAAGCCGAAATAGAGCCATCTACCCAACCAATAGGTAGGGCATCTAGACTCTTTTGGGCTTGATCTAACTTCTGCTCACCCAGGTCTAAATCAGCTGGCGTTGTGGCACCATCAATTAATTGCTGGGCCTGCTCAAATGTGTTGATGGCATAGCGATAGTTGCGATCTAGGCTGATATAGCTGGGAAGCAACAAAAGGGGTGCTTTCGCCGCGACCGGACGCCGAATAGCCGCATAAGGTAGATTGATCAGATAGATCGCGGCCAAGGGAATACCCAGCAGCAACCCTACGACAACTACAGCTTTGAGCGGCAGGCGCCGGTCTCTTGTCTTAACAGGTTTGACAGATTTTCTCGGTTGGTTCAGTAAGCGTTGTTCTTCTTCTATCTGTCGCTCTAGGTCTGCTAAAGATTTAGGCTGTGTGGGTACGTTGGGCGTAACCGTTTGCCCTGTAGCAGATGGGGCAGTCTTAACGTTGGGGGCTTTAGAAGAGTTGCGAGAGGGAGAGCTGCGCAGAAAGTTAAGACGGGACAGTTTAAAGAGCGCCATGGAATGCATTTGAGTTGCAGCACCCAAGGTTCCCGAATTGATTGCGATCGCTCGTTAAAGCGTGTCTTTAACCAAGGATTTTGAGACAGGTAGACCCCTGGCTTAGGTTAACCGTAGACCCATTTGGTTATAGAGGGAATACTTTTAGTGCATTAGATAGATTGGCTCAAACTCCTTTAGATTTCCTCTGGATAATTAGGATTCTTAGGTAGCAATGGAATTCTAGTCTTACATGTCTTAATTTACTATCTCTAAGCCTTAGCTATGAATACTTCTCAAAAAAGCGTTTTAGAATTAGCCAAGCAGGGAAACACTAAAGCTATTGCAGCACTTGTAAACAAGTCACTTTCAAGTCATGGAATTTCTGTTTCTGGCATTCAAATTGTTAATGGGTTGCTAACTATAAAACTTAAATCTGAAACGGATTCTATTAGCAAAACTGCGATTCAGAAAATACAGTCTAGTGCTCAAAAATTAAGTATTCAGTCAGTTAAAAATGTTGAAGTAATAGATGATACGAAAAAAGTAGAAGTGAGCAACCTCTCAAACACTACTTTTCATGAAAGTAATGTCAAAAGGGATGCTCAAAAGTCGTCTGAGGCGACTCCAAAAGATCTTAGCCATAGTAGAAAGGTTACTATTTACAGCAACAAAAAAAACCCTTTCTTTGATTTTAATAAATTCATAAAGCCTAGAAACCTCCTTATAGTTGGTGGCAGTTCAGGAATTGGGTTAGTTTCTTTAGTTGTCTTTATGGCTATAGGTTTTGGCAGTAGCAGTAGTTGCAAAGTAGATGGCCAACCAGCACACAAGGTTCTCGAAAGTTTTGATGGTGAATGGTCTGATTCAGTAGAGCTTGCTCATAGTACATCTCGAATGTCTCTATCTGGACAAATTAAAGACTTGCAGGATATTAAAAGGAAGGTAGAAAAAACTCAATGGGGAAAATGCTCACAGCCTGCGGCAACATTTCTCGCCGAGGCAATGGATGACAAAATAGATGGTTTCATTAAGTTTTTAGATCCTGATAACTCAGAGTCTTCTATTGATACTGACTTCGAAAGTAGCGTGGGTTTAATGTGGGACTATCATCTAGAGTACATAAAGCTTCTTCCTCGAAAGGAAAGAATTTTGGAAGAACGAGAGATAGTAGAATCAAGAGCAAAAGTTAATTTGTCTACAATTGACACTCAACAAGTGATTAGCCTTGTTAGGGATAGGGCATTTGTAAAAAGATTCGAGGATTTTGATGACGATCTAAAGTTTGAACCTACACAAGATGTGGTTGATGTCTATGATTTCAACATCATAGAGGCTTCCGAATCAAAATTCGTTGCCACTGCTACAGCGAAGAAAAAGGACTTTAAAAGCTATTCCATAGGAATGTTTGGAAAAGATAACGATTTTGAAAGCATTCGTTGTGAGTCAAACAAGCCATCTAAAACAATTAATTCTCCTCAACTTGTAGGTACTACTTGGTCATGCCCATCTGATTCTGAAAAACTATAGAGACTGCTTTTCAAAGCCCGCCTTTTTGGCAGGCTCTACCGAATGGTTTTGTACCAGTTGAACAAAGGTTTTTGGTATGGTATAGGTGTACTATTCAAAGTCACCTAATAGTGCCCAATCGATTCTTCAGTAATTGACGTGGCGTTCGGCAGATTAACCGAATGGGTACTCAAAGATAAGGTTTACTGTCTCAAACTATGGCAACCAGTCTTACAAATCGGGATTTGTCAAAGCTTAAGTGGATAAAGGTGATTAGTGACGATAGCGGTTGGGCGTACACCCGCGACCGCCTGAAGGTAATGCCACAGAGCTTTGATTATAACGATGTGACAGTCTTTCCTTTGGGATTCAGAACTGAAAAAGCTGCCAAGATAGAATCCGGTGATCAGCTTGCCTTGATCCAAAAGGGTAAGCTGACTCATGTTGTTGAGGTTATGGATCGTCAACCCTATCAAGGTGGGGGCTGGTATCACCGTGTATGCCACATCCTCTGGTGGAATCCAGAAACTGATGACTGGAAAAATTTACGGCCTCAAAGAGAACTGCTAGGCTTTGACCCCACACTCATGGATGGTGAGATTCATACTATCGAAACCTTGAAGAAATTTGGCGAGCGGTGGAACGACAATGGGCACATGGAAGGATTTAGAGCTTTCTTAGAAGCTCACTTATAGAACGCTTTGACTGCGCCATAGTCTCAAATTTCAGAAGTTTCTATACCCGGTCAGAAGAGCGTCTCGGATCGTGAACTTAGAAGAAGCTACGAGGGCTTCCTTTCACTTATGGGAATATTATGAAAAGTTGAATAATTGCTACTTCTGCGTTGCAGATTACTTAGTACATGAGAGGAACTATCCTTAGCTTCGCTATCCAATCAAACCAGGGATTTATATCCGGAGATGATGGAAACAGATATAGTTTCTCTGGATCAGATTGGAATATAAGCACATCGCCTTGTAAAGGGATGAGGCTAGATTTTGATACAGATGGTAAGAAAGCAGTCGCAATATACGAAGATCCTATAGGATGCAGCTCTAATTCAAACTCCAGAGATAGAACGACAACAGGCATTTTAGCGCTACTGACCGGTGGAGTCGGAGGGCAGTTTTTCTATCTTGGTTCATGGGGTTTGGGTATTGCTTGCGTTTTATTTTTCTGGACTTGGCTTCCTGCCATTTTCAGTTTAGTTCAGGCCATTCGATACTTATGTATGTCGGATCAAGTTTTTCAGCAGAAATTCCAAAAGGCACAAGGAAAAGGCCCTTTTGCAACATTTTGAATCTAAGCTCACGGTTCGCTCAAAATAATTTGAGGTTGCAAAATACGACGAAGGCAATAGGTTTTCGAACCATTGACAAATAAACGAAGCCATGGGCTTTTTGTCTCTGTATCATTGCCCAATCAGTCAACTGAAAAAATTAACCAGCTTTACGCTACATGTAGCGTTTTCGCATTTCTTGGAACCACTAAAATAAATGAGCGAACCATGAGTCTAAGCACAAACGGCTAGTCCCAACTGTACTGTGCCTTTAAGAGAGTAAAAGAGTGTGGAATACGATTCGTTCCTGTACGAAAGGCTGAAAGCTTATAAGGCAGAGGTTTTTGTACCCTGCTGAAAGTGCGTCTCATACTATGTATCAGCAAGGCTTTCCTAAAATGCCTGAGCCATATTAAGACCTTGCTTTCCTCAGCAATAGCGATAAAGTCACTCTTCATAGAAACGTAGGCATAGGCAACCCTTCTCTGTTGAGAGTAACTTTACCTGTGCAGTCGAGGGTTCCATGAACTCTGGGGACAGGATTGCCATATGGGAGCAAAAATCCCCAAGGCACGGAGTCTTGTTCTTAGACGAATGTCTGTGTACGACCCTTCTTAAACCCAGGAAATGTATCAACGACTACCGGGCCATAGTCCTCAAGAACAATGTTGTTGTTGAAATCTACAAAGCCGCTTTTCTCGCGGCCTTTTCGTGTTTCATAGAAAATTGCCAGTCCGCCCTCAAATTCAGAAACCCAGTCATACATCGATCGATGCTCCTGAAAGGGATATAGATCGACAGATGGGAGCTTGTCAGCGTCAGCGCGGATTTGTTCAAGCTTTTCAGTATAAGCTTTAAGTTCTCTTTGATGTGGTTTTTGAGCTTGTTGATGCAGAAAGTAGATCAAAGGTAGTGCGATCACTATACCTGCGACGATAACGTAGGGCTTTTTCATGGATTAGTCTCTCCCAGCTCATTGTATTCTCCCTACTGGAGTAGTTGCGGAGGCTCAGCTAAGCGACAGACGCCTCTTACACGATGCACTCTCGCTCATGAATCTGTCGTTGAAGCGACTAGGCGATAGTAGCTAGCGCGACTGATGCCGACTTTCGTACAGATGTCTATAATGCTTAATTCACCTGCTCCAGCTAAGCGCTTTGCTTCTAGCTCCTGTCCTCTACTGATGCTCTTCTTCCTACCGCCTTTACGCCCTCTGGCTCTAGCTGCCGCCAGTCCTGCCAGAGTTCGCTCACGGATGATGTCGCGCTCCAGCTCTGCGATGCTGGCCGTCATCCGAAAGAAGAACTTACCCATCGCAGATGCCGTATCGATCTGTTCTTTCAGGCTACGCAGCTCAACGCCTCGCTTCTCTAAAGCTTCGGCTAGCTCAATCAAATGCTTCGTCGAGCGGCTGGCGCGATCCAGTTTCCAGATGCCAGCGCGTCTCCCTTTCGCAAATGGTCGAGACAGTTATCCCATTCCGGGCGACTATCTTTAGCTCCACTCTCACCCCTGTCACAGAAGATGCGATCGCACCCATCCTCATTGAGCGCATCGAGCTGCAAATCTAGATCTTGCTCGAAAGTAGAAACCCGTGCGTAGCCAACCTTCATATTTTCGTCTCACAGCTCACCTATGCCGCTCAATTATGACACATAGATTATAAAACAAGTTATGAGACAACCCAAGCGTAACAGACTCGTTGACTACCTTGGCTTCTGCGATCTGCCTCGCAAACGGTGATTTAAAGCACAGTAGTACAACTTGGGTTTGGCCTAGCGCGAGTGGTGCGATGTAGACCAGTCAAATGTAATAGGAGGGGCCAGAAAGCCTATCTATGCTAAGTGCGATCACAAGATCACATCGTACTTGTTCAGGGAAAAATGCCACAAACAAAGGGCTGAGCAATAGTTACAAAGCCCAGCCCTCATTTTTTGACCTATAGGTCACTGTCAAGTACTCGTTGGTGAAAAGGCAGTTCTCGGAAAGAAAACTAGATTTTCATGACCTGCGAATTGAGTCCCGCAGCGCTCACAAACCTCTTCACCAAACGTCTGTGCAACATCGTCTAATCGAATGAAACCATTGTCTTTAATATTTCTGTAGACGATGCCTGATCCATCGGGGCATAGCATCGCTACGTACGGGCTATTGAGATCTATCTCTTTACAGTTACCTCCTGAATTATTCATCAATCGCTCTTCTGCTAGGACGGCTATATACTCACTCAAATAAGCCCTTTCGTCCTTGTCTTCCGAAAGAAGATCGTCTTCCTTCAGTGAGCTAGGACGAAAGCTATCTAAGCAAGTGAACGCTTGGGTTAGTTTTTCGTCTTCTTCGGCCTGCTCCCAGAGTTCGCCAAGTCGCTGCAACTCATTGCTAGAAAGCGAAGCTTTAGACGTTAATCTGTAGTATTCCAACATGAAGTCGGTTTGCTCTTGAGATAAGTCTAGCCCGTGCAGGGCAACGGTCTGAGCCTCTGGTATTTTCGCTATATATCGACTGTCTCGAACGGTATTAGAAAACATGAAATTGTTTCTCCCTTGAATCGTTTATGCGTAGGCTCTCTGAAATGAAATGCGGTTACGCAACTGTGACGGTTGTCGGTAGGTTGTGATTGAGCCACTGCTGACTCAGATGCCAGTTATCACAGGTGTTGTATAAACACTTTTGGGTTACCGTATGTTGCCCAACCTCGATGTTCAGAGCAGGGTAAGCCTACGCAAGGTCTGGTTACTCATATAGTTCCAGGAACTTCGTTTGGAGCCTTTCAATAGCTCTCGACTCGCGTTTCCTCAGTGTCGGTATTTTGACGGAAACGCCGACTGTATCAAGGTAATGCATTTGGATGTCCCTGTACTTCTTACCCTGATAAAAGCGGAGTTTTAGAATCTCCTGGTCGCTATCCGACAGGTGAGTGAGCGCCTGACTGATAGTCTCTCTTTTCTCAGCCGACTCTAGCTCGTCTAAAGCATGAGCAGTTGCTAGGGAATAAGAGTTTTTTTCTTTGAGCTGCCTATTTTTTTTTTCGGCTTTCATCATGTCTAACATGATGAAAGTACAGGTTTTCGACAGCCAAGCACGAGGGTTATGTATCTCTGTGCCCGTTCGCTCTATTTTGTATAAGCCTCTTGTGGTGGCCTCTACAAGAACTTCGCGAGGGTCAAAGTCTCGAATGTTCAGTCTTTTGCCAACGCCCTGTAGATAATTTAAGAAGGCGGTTCCTTCGTGGTTTGAAGGAGTAAGCATAAGGCTAGCGGCATCACTGAACTGAGCCTTCAACAATTCGGTAGCGGGTCTTTCAATCGGTCGCTGATGGGAAACCATAATGTGGCCTCTAGAGGTTTAACTGAGCCGTTGTAAGTAGCTGAGACCAATCGGTCCATCTCATTTGCTGAGCGTCGGCGTCGTCGGAGATGGGCACACAATCTAAGTGTGCTTGGTCGGTAACAGCGTCTAGGGGCAACGCCAAGTCAAGGTGGGCCATAAGTTCGTCCTCTGAATTAATTGTTTGTTTGTGTTTGTAAGCGTAGATGGATACAAGATACATTCACTGCTTATGGGGTTTAGTAGCTTAGAATTCAAATGTGTGACAGGGGAAATTGAATATCTATCAGATCTGTCGAAAGGAATAGCGCTGCGCTGGTTCCGGTAGAGCGAGACCTACGTTGCTGGTGAAGTCTGGCTTCCCTTAAACACGTCAAAAGCTCGCTTCAGTAAAGCAAGCTTTTGACAGATATTCGCGTAGGTTAAAAAATCACTGTAGAGGTATGACCAGAAGCTTGATTCCATGCTGACCTACAACCTGTATGTAGTCACCCGGCGAAAAACTTAGTCCTGCTGGAACTAGCGCATGCCAGAAAACACCGTCAACCTTGACCCGGCATTCGGCTCCTGGTGTCAAAATTTCGTCTACTTTTCCCCTCTTAGATCTTTCTCTACTATTAGATGAGTACATCTGTTGTTTGCCTCCCACGGCCTTTACTATGAGTAGAGAATTTCATTGAGACGTGACTTCTCTTACTTAGTAGAGCAAAATGAGCATAAAAAAGCCTCGCCGATTGACGAGGCTAAATGCAAGGAGAGAATCAGTTTTAGAAACCTACCGATGCTGCTGGCAACAGCATTACACGTGCCCTTTCTCTATCGCTACATACCATCACCCCCTGGAACTGCTTCGGTCGCCACGCTGTTTAGTAGCGGATGAAGGCGAAACGTGACAGGACATATTGATTCATTAATGACTGGCACGTATATTATTCCGCTGTCGAAAAATTTACTCTCGACCGACTACATATCAGAGGGGGAGATCTAACTGCTGATATTTACTTGGGAGAAGGGGATATGGATTGCATCAAGGTCTGGACGCTGCTTAAGCGTTCATCTAAGGTTCTGCTAGGTGCGGCGATAGGGGCGACACTGATGTGCGGTACGGCTCGGTTTCCTATTTTAGTGGAGGTGAACTGGGGAACCGAGGAAAGCCGTATCAAGTTCGATAGTCGTAGTAATGGGCTATGCGAAGTCGCGGAGATAGTAGAACAGTAGAGCTAAGCAGATGTTAAGTCCGACCTACATCTAGTGATGTAGGTCTTTTTTTGCGATCAGTCTTCAGATGAGGTCTTTTGCCTGACACTTGAATGTCTCACTACATCTAAAACGTTCTGAGAAAGTATTTCTGAGACATGGACTGAGACACTGTTTCGGCAGGGTTCCAAAAGGTATAGGTTTTGAGTAGGCCCAATATATTACAGAGAAGAAAGTGCAATATTCAGTCTCATGATTCTGACCAAAATTCTAGGCTAGTCATTATGTACCGTCTTATAGGGCGGATTTTCTATTAAAAACTGTAGACAATCATCAACTAGGTCAAGTGAGTGATCGGTATCTAAGTGGAAGTAAAAAAATCGTTCATTCATTTCAGCTAGCTGTATTGCAGCAGAGAGGGACTCCAAGTCGTTTGCCACAAGCCAAGCCATACCGTCAGGCTCGATTCGATTAAGGTCAAATTTCTGTCGGTCTTCAAAGATTTCGTAAGAGGTGCCAAGAATATCAACGACAACTCCATTTCTACTTTTCAGAGGCTCTAGCTTATATAGAGTGCCGCAGACATTTATGCTGCTTGGATGTCCTTCTAAGCTAGAAACACTGAATTTATCCGGGTTACGAGAAAAATCGGATAGAAAGCTTTTCTCTGTCTCCTCTATTATTCTATTCTCGTAAAATATATTTCTCTGTTCCAACTTTTCAGCTACTTCAACAAAACGGTCATACGTTAGTATCTCAACATCACTATAATGCCGATAGAATTTTGATTTCTCATGAATAAGACTCTCATCAAAATGGCTTCTTCTACCCATGACGATGAAATACTTACAGCTAAGACAAGTCATAGGGTCACGCAGCGGCATCCTGACACACCACGGTTCTCGTGCCAGATTTCGCTCTGGGTACAAAGTATCGCGGTTTCGAGCTGCATCGGCTAGACGAGATCGTAGGGTTGCGCCTTCATCTTTCTCGAAGTTCCGCCAATCTTTAATCTGTTCTATAGCACCAAGCAACCTATCGGATGGCTGTGCAACTTCTTTGACCTGATACTTTTGCTTGATTTTCTTCTTCTTGAAAGGTCTTTTGTCAATCGGCTCTAGTTCTACAAACGCAACGTTCCATCCTCCAGAGAAGGATTGCATAATAGCAAAGTCAGGCTGATGTTTTCCGCCTAAGCTAAATTCAGGAATGACATAGTCGGAGTGTCCACCGCAGTCCATGAAAGTTGCCCACACAAGTAAAGGCTCTTTCTTCAAAAATGCGTGTATCTCTCGCTCACCTTTTGCTTTCTCTATAGCTTCGGTAAGCCTAGTCTTCAGAGTCATATAAGTCTTCAGTCGAAAGTGCTGTCTTGGCAGTCTATCAAACAGGTCGATTTAATATCATCGCTACTCAAACTAGGTTAGTTGGCGGTTTAGTCAGTGTCGCAGCCGGTAAATACATCAGAAAAGTAGATCTTTATGCCTATGTCCAAACTCTTGCAGCAATAAATAGAAAAGCTATGAACACCTTGTCATTATCTGCATCATAGGTTAGATTAAATGCGCTGATACATCTCGTCCTAGTCAGTGACTAGCGGCTTTAAGAAAGATGATCAGAAGAACCCTAACGGAAAAATACATGAAACGTTCCAATTCTGCTTCCCGCAGCGATCGGTTTTCTCTTGAATATTACTCGCTTCGTAATATCAGTTGTCCTGAAGACGCCGATAGCAAGAGAAAGGTTCTAACTGGGCATACCCCTGTTACTGCCATATTAGACTTACCCACTAACGAAAACGTTCGAGACTATCTACTCGATGCAGAAGGTAGGAAAAGAAAGACACCTACTGCTGTCCATAGAGCAATCCGAGATACGCTTGAGAACTACCCTGATAAGTTCTCCATACTAAATGGTGGCGTAGCAATCGTTGCCCGTGGCTACGAAATTGATGAAAAATCTAAAACCCTTTTTCTAGAAGAGCCCAGCATCATAAACGGGTCTCAAACGCAAGGAATTTTGAAGGATTTTGTAAACGACTTCAAAAAAGGCGGATTACCATCTCCAGATATCCACGTCACCTTCGAGCTGATTGTAACTTCAGACGAATCCTTGATTGCCGAGATCTCCATAGCCCGAAATTTTCAGAACGACGTCAAGCTTCTTTCAATTGCTGGAAGGCTTGGAGAATTAGATGAACTGGATCAATCTATTCAGGCTGGTCTCCCTGGGAAAAAACTTAGAAGATCAGAGACCGAGCTTTCGGCAGATTACTTAGATACGGAAAGCTTGTTACAGATAATCACTGCCTTGATTCCACCTGAGCTATGGGTAAAAGAAAAGGATGGAGATTTACCTAATAAAACTTTTACCTATAGTCAAAAAGCTCGCTGCCTAAAAGATTTTAGAGAGATCTATAAAGTTGTCAAAAGCCCTGATAGCAAGGGCAAACAAAATAAAAAACGCTACGAAGAACTTTATCAGTTCTACTTAGACATAGCACCACAAGCATACGAGATTCATAAAAAGTGGAAGACTCATCAAGGCTTTCAAGGAACTGGGCTGCGCTGCATTGCTCGAAGTGGCCGTGAGGTAACTGACATCCCTGATGGAATAGTATTCCCCGTGCTTGCATCGCTTGCCGTATTCGCAAAGCAGTCGAACGGAAAATGGATTATCGATCCGCCTAGCTTATTTAGCGATAGCGAGGTGATAACCGCAGCTAAAACTGCATATCAGCAGATTGCAAACAGTAAGCCTCATTTGATGGGACGTAGTAAAGCTTGTTACTCACAAATTGCACAAGTGACAAGCATTTACAAACGGTTGAGCCTTCAGCAAGCCATTAGCTAATTATGAGGTTTCACCTAGGCTAAAAACGTCTGTAACGCAGTGGCAAAAGCTTGTCACTGCGTTACAGTAAAAAAATGCTGTCGCAATAATTACTGCGTGAAATCGATGTCGAGATCGCACGTTCTAATCATCTGATGTGACGTCAGTAGTAAAGGTAATTATTCCTTTCGGATTCTCAGAGTATTGTTCGCTAGCCATATCATCCTGCGTAAATACTAAATCGGATGTGTCTTGGGTCTGAGACGGAGTGTCAGAAGAAGTCTTCTGGGGGGCAGAAGGCTCGTCAGATTTGCTTGAAGCCGACGAATTGTCTTGAGATTCAACCATGATTGAAAAAGATAAAAATAAGGAAATTGATAGCTCAATTCTAGAGCTGGTTTACGATGATGCCAATGAATCTGTAGAAATTCTTAGAAAGAACCTAAATTCGATTAACACAAAGCTAAGCCTTCTAATTGGGTTTAATGCAACCTTTGTGACTCTGCTATCAAGACTACCTAATCAGACTGCTATCAGTGTTGACGTTCAACAGCAGCTATCTACGGCCATCTCATATCCACAAGCCTATCAAATGTATAAACTAATTGTCATCACTTTAAATTGGTTGCTGCTCATAAAACCCCTTGTATTGCTATTAATTATTGGTTCTATATTGTTAGCAATTTCAAGCATTCTACCGTCACCCGTAAAGTCAGTAATATTGCCCAGTATTATGCTGAAGAAAGGAGTAAATCAATCTGAAGAAAAATTCAGGACTGCTATCATTCTTAATCGAGATAAAACGATTAAAAGGCTTCAAGAGTTAGTAAACAAAAAAGCTGAAAAATTGGAACAATCGTTACGCTTACTGGCAGGCGCAGCGGCTTTTATAGCTCTCGATATTCTTGCTATGTAGCGGAAATTTTCGATAGAAGCTTTTGCTACATAGCATTCTAACGGTCTAAATTTCTATTTCCAGATCGCGCTCCTTAACCCTTTTCTTCTGACGCTGCTTCGGCTGCTCTTTTTGCTTAACCTGCTCCTGCTTTTCCTCTACAGGTGGCTCTGACGTTTCAGACTCAGCCAATCGAGATTTAACTCGCTCTAGCAGCTCAGGATCTACGCCTCTAAGAATCGATTCTGCCACTCCATCAGCCCTCGTAGGTTCAACCTGACTATCAGGCTCTTTCAAGTCGTGAGATCGCGCTGAGGGGCTGTGTTGCTCAGTGCTTGGTTGAGTAGCTGAACTATCAGACAAGATATCGGCTGAGATAGCAGCTGTCACAGCCGATATCTGCTCCAGGGTCTGCTCTAGCTTGATGCTAGTTTGCAGCCTTTCACGGTTCGCCTGCTGCCTAGCTATGTTGCGATTCACTTTACTAATACGGCGTGACTCAGCGGCGACTTGCGTCGAAATACCTCTCGCTTCCATCTCCATCACCTTCGCGCCTAAATGAATCTGTGGCTCACGTTCTACGCCCTGGTCTTTTAGACTACGATGGTCAATCCGCTTTGCGTAACCCGCCCACTCTAATGCCTGATTTGCGTGTTCGGCCCATGCATGCCGGTGAGCTGAGATCGCCGCTCTCTGATTCCAGGCCCTCTTCTTTTTACCAAAGCCTTCCCCGTCCACTGAGCGCATCGTCAGCATGATATGTGCGTGGGGGTTATGCGAATCGAAATCGTGATAGCCGATGTCTGCAATCATTCCTTTGTCAACAAATTCAGCCTGCACATACTCACGGGCTAGCTTCTGCTTCTGCCCATGGCTCAGCTCAGCGGGCAGCGCTATCATCACCTCCCGTGATAGCTGTGCATCCTTTCGTTTTTCAACCCGCTCTACTTCGTTCCACAACGCCACGCGATCGCCCATCCGCTCCGGCGCACCCTCCGGCAGCAAAATCTCACTTCCATAAATATCGCTCTTGCCGGTGTAGTCATGCACCTTGCCCGTCCGCTCATCTCTGACTTCTTCCCCTGAGCGATACGCAGCCGCAGCCGTCGCGCTCCGTCCAGCGCTCCGTCCGATTACCTGCATTCGCATACTGAAGATTGCCATACTGCTGCGGGACGTCTTCTCCAAGGGGTCTAGGGGCCTCGCCCCAGCGCACCGTTGCGCAGCAACGTATAAGTGCGCCCTTCCGTTCTGGGAGAACGCCGGGATGCTGGGCTGACTGGGGCCAACTATGTGCTGTTCTCCCAGAACGGGCTACCGGAAGGTAGCTGCGGCGTTGTGTGAGGCAATTGGCGGGCGGGCGATGGGGAGATGAACGCTCTGTATTGTTTTCATGTACGTAGATGAGTCGGCCTTTCCAAATCGCTTTTGCTACTTTTAGGATATGTGAATATACGTAGACTTATATTCTCATGACGACCAAGTTAGACAAACTTTTACAGAAGGAAGCTCAACTCAAGGCCCAGATTCAGCAGGCTAAGGCCGCTGAACGCACCCTGGAGAAGAAGCACGATACTCGCCGTAAGATTCTCATCGGCGCGGCGGTCATGGCTCAAGTCGAGTCCGGGCGGTGGCCCCAGGCTGATTTGCTGGAGATGATGGACGGCTTTTTGTCTCGGCCGAATGAGCGCGATCTGTTCGACTTAGAGAAGACGGATGAGGTGGCGGGTACGGCAGCGGCTAAGGCGGCGGGGAAGCGTCCGGCTAAGGCTAAGACTGGCTCGAAGAAAACGGCTGGCTCGAAGCAGGGGGTAGGGAAGAAAGGAAAGTCGCTCTCTGAGTATTCGGGCGATGTTGAAAATGAGTTCAATCTGTAGGAGGGGGAGAAGGGGCTGATGCCTGCGATTCATTTGTTTGGCGGTGAGAAGGGTGGGGTCGGGAAGTCGTTCGTTTGTAGAACCGCAATCGCTTATCACCTCGATAGAGAGATCGACTGCGTGCCGTTTGATGCGGATAGGTCGAATGCTGATGTGCTGCGAATCTATGGCAAAACAGCCGCTGTGCGCTCGGCTATCCTCTCTGAAGGTGAGGACTACGAGAAGGCGGCTCACGATATTCTGACGACTGCGCTCGACGGGCAGCGCGTTCTGGTTAACTTACCGGCTCAGGCGATGCCTGCGCTCTCGTTCTGGATTGACCAGCATGACATCTTTGAGATGGCCGATGACGGCGAGGTGACGTTCGTTAGCTGGTTTGTCTCTGACTGTAGCCTGGACTCGATTAAATTATTTGAGCAGCTCCTCGACCAGTTCGATGACAACGTGCACCATGTCTTCGTGGCGAACCACGGCAAGACCAAGAAGTGGGGACTGTTACGGGAGAATGCCGAACTGATTCAGCGGATGCGCCAGATGGACGTGACTCTGATTCACTTTCCTAAGTTCATCGGGGAGGATGATTGCAAGCTGATTAATCGGCTGTCGCTGCCGTTCAATCAGGTGCTGGAGAGTGATGCGTTTGATGCCTTTGGGCGGCAGCATGTGCGCTCGTTTTTAAGAAAGGCGTTTGCTCAGTTTGATGACTCGGAGGTGTTCGATGCGGATTAAACGATTGCTACATCAAGAGAAGTCTTACCAGCAGTGGTGTCAGGATGACCCGACTGGGATGAAGATGCTTGACCGGGCATTGGAGGGGGCGAGCACACAGGAAAAGGCGCGGGTTAGAAATGTCCTTTTAAGTTTTGACATTGAGCCGGATCATGAGTTCTACATCATCTTTGTGGCGATTGGTCAGCTTCTGGTGCTGGTGAAGGAAGCGCCGGAAAACTGGCGGGCGTTGTTTGATGATGTGCATAAGGAGCTGAAGCTGTGGTCGAAGGAGAATTTCAAGAGCCTGGAGAGCATCAAGCTGCACGCCGAGACTTCGGCGGAGCTGATTGTGGTGTTGAGGCAACTGCTCGACTTAATGCGCAGCTCGCAGACCAGCTCGCACGAAACGTCCACAACCTTGCACAGCTTAAAGCTGGCATTGAGCAGTATCGAGTCGAAGCTCGAATGGCTCCAGACTTGGCACAAGGTGAGCCGAAGCAAGCTGACCAGCATCGAGAGCCAGCTCAGCCACTCGCAGACTCAGCGGAGCCAGATTGCAAAACAAATTACGAGCCAGATCGAGAGCCGGAGCAGCGACTCGCACCGGCAGTTGAACCAGATAACGCAGGAGATTACGGCGTGGGGCAGCGAGGCACAGAGTCAGTTGAACCAGATAGCCCACCGCCTCGACGCGTCCGAGCGCCAGAGCCAAAGAAGGGAATGGATTTTGAACGCTAGCTTGGGCGCGATGGGGTTGGCAGTGGCTACGCTGTTCTTCAATAACCAAGCGCTCGGGCGGCAGTTGAAGAATCAGGGGATGCTGGTGCAGACGCAGCGGGAGGAGATCGGCTGGCTGTTGCGCAAGGCGAGTCGGGCGGAGTGCTATCAGGGTATCCAGCCGCCTGACCATCCGCAGTGTCGCCAGTACGATCTATGACTAGGACGTTAGGCGCTAACCTCACATAAACGTAGCAAGTTTATCTACAGTGGAAGGGCCTTTTCTACTGTCAGCGCCACTCATGTTCACACGCAACGATTACCCGCCTTCGGTCTACCCGCTCTTCGACCACGGGCCGGTCAAAGTCAAAGCGCATGACATTGATAACTGGTTCGACTACGTGGGCCACTATGACCTCGATGAGATTGATGTCATAGATTTGATCGAGATGATGGGGAGGAGTCGGCGGGCGAATCCGAAGCATCCGAATGACCGTTACGCACCCATCCACGCCTGTCGAGCGCTCGCACAGCTCGGGGATATGGTAGCTGAGGAGTATTTCGTATATCTGGTGGAGCAAGGCAAGGATAAGGTGCTCGCTAAGAATGCAGCCGCTGCGCTGACCGTCTGGGGACGGGCGAATCTGGCGAACCGAAAGGACTACTTCGATGATCCGAGAATGGCTGCTCAAACGCGCATCGGCATTGTCGAAGAGGTTTGGCAACTGGGGCTACGGTTGCCGCAGCTGCGCGATGATTGCGTTGAGTTCCTTACGACGATGCTTTCTCAGTACGAGAAGTATCCCTATGACCTGAACGGGTCTTTCGTTTTAGGCTTGGTCAAGCTGAAGGCGACTGAGGCGAGCGACCTGATTGAGCAGGTGCTGGCCTCTGGTAAAGCGAACGATGAGATCAGCGGCTCGTGGGCGGCGGTTCAGGTCGCACTCGGGTTGGCGAACGCTGATGACTTCGAGCCGGATAGACTCCTTTGCGCTAGAGATCGGCAGAGGGTATTAGAAAGTAAGTTAGCCATTATGATGCCGAAAAAACCTGCAACTGGGCCGTAGTATTAGCGTTCTGTTTCTAAGCTGGCTGACAGTGACTCAATGACTCGGCAGGTCAATTAGGAATAGCGATTGCCTGGGGAAGGAACCCTCGTGGTCAATGGCGTGGTTGTGGTTGTGGTCGCAGCTCAAACCCTTGTGTGGTCGTTGACCACGGGCTAACCACAGGGCTTTTTGGGGTGACCACCGACCACAACCACAGACCACAGAAATCACTCAGAGGGCGATCGCTCATAGGTGTCGTCATCGACGCGGGCCAGTAGGTCGTACTCAACCAGCGTCTCAAACATCGTTTTGATATCGTCTGCCGTTGCAAACAGCGGTCGCAGCTTTTTGTTCGCCCTCGCCTCTCTCGGCGTGAACTGCGTTTTGCTCGTCACTTCGATCCATTCCATCACCGCGACTAAACCGGGAATCGAAGAATGCTGCTTGCACAACTCCCACTGACTCGGCGCGGCGGGTGACGGTGACGCCTCAGTAGGGGTGGGCGGCGCGGCGGTTGTTTCAGGATAGTCATGGCTAGCACTCGGCGCACCGGTACTGAGGTTGCCGCCTGCCGCCATTCTCGGACTACCGGATTGCACCGTGAAAGCAGACGGATCGGGATAGCGCAGTAGGAACGTTTCGCGCCCGCGTAGCGAAATTTGAGCGAGACCTTTCTCTAGAATCTCAATCTTCAGTTCTCCTTGCTGGCGCATTTTGGCCGTCCCTTTCGCGCCCCCTCGGGCAGTATTCGTGTCACCGTGAGCCGCTGAGAACGTTTGATAGCCCACCTTGCGAATGTCCGATAGCGTCTCTTTGAGAAACTTACCAGCACCCTCGACTTTATCGACCCAGTTCGTCTGTTCTTCTAAAACCAGCGCCACCGGCACCGGTCTGTATCCGGCATAGGTCGCTCGCTGCTGGTAGCGCTCTTTCACATCGGCGCTGATGTTGGTGAGCGCTTCACCCACGGCGGCGTAGTCCATGCCAGCGCCAATCACGAGGCACCCTGGCCATGCTCCGGCTTTGTAGTGGGGGTCGAGCACGATTTTATTTTGGGTGAGCAGGCTCAGCAGGTATTCGATTAGCGTGGTTTTTCCCAGTCCTTGAGCGCCGATGATGGCGATCGCGGGATACGTGTCCTGGTCTTTCACTAAATCAAACACCGCCTGCCAGTCTGCTCGAATGCGATCGCCCTTTGGGTCGGCCTCTCTAGCGGGTGTATCAATTAAAGGGGCGGCGGCTGTCGTCGCTGGTGTCGTAAGAACAGGGGCGCTGGCTACGACATCAGGCGCGATGGCGACAACTTCCGCTTCAATTGCCTTCAGCTCATCAGCGGCAATAATGCCCGCAGCATGTTCGCGCTGCGCTCTTTGCCACTCGCCCTCAATCGCGGCCCGTTGCTGTGCTTCCAGCTTCGACGTATCGCCCTGAATCAGCGCTCGCACATCCGGGGCTAGCTTCAGCGCGACCACTGGATTGTTAATCTGCTCATCCGTGATCGCATATTCAGAGGCTCTGACCGCGCTATCCACGATGGCCGCAAAGCTGATGCCAGCCTGCGCAGTCTCGGCGGCGGCGATCAGCAGGTCGGGGGCAGTGGTCAGCAAGTAGTTGATTCGCCGTTCTCTTTGCGGGAGCCAGTCGGTCGGGATAATCTCCACCGACTCGGGCGCGGTAGGTGACTCGCTGCCCATCAGTTGAGACACCAGCACTCCGGGCACATAGGCGAACTGACTCACGCTCACCGGCACACCCGGCAGCGGCAGAAAATAGCCTAAGCGCTGCGACTGTAACAGTTGAGAAATGCCGTACAGCGTGGCACCAGCACATCCGGCGATGACGGCCACTTCTACGGCTAAGGGCGCGACTAAGACCGCACCGACTGCGCAACAGATGCCGCCTGCCTGGGTCAAGGTGAACAACGCTCGGTGCATTCCGCTGGCGGTGTCGATGTCGGCTAGCTTGAGCGATACTGCCGTGTTCAGCGATTCTCTAGTGAATGCCATAGGTCTTAGAATTTGGGTTAGTTGGTTGTAGTGACAACGATTTAGAGGTCGGGATCGATCTTCTGGCCGCTGAAGTCTGCGATCGCCCAGCACAGCTCCGCCATGAACGTAGACGCTAGGCCGTAGATCCAGCGGGCGGTCTCATCAAAGTTCGTCCCATCTAGTGCGCCATTGGCTACGAAGAACTCCCAGCCCCATCCAGCAATGGCGACCAGGAACATCCCCCAGATAGCGGTGCGTCCGTAGTTGTTCGCTTTGCGCACTTCGCGCTTCGCGGGCGCGATCGCCTTTGGGTTCAGGTCAATCTTGGAAATTTTATTGAGGCGGGCGGCGTACTCGCGCTGCTTGCCTAGCGGGACTGAGCGCGTGAACAGTCCCTGGGTGGATGAGATCAGGATGGAGCCAAAGGCACCGACCCACCAAGCCAAAGCTAGAGTTGCAGAACTCCACACGGTCGGGCGTACAGTCGGGTTCCACCGTGGGCTTGCGCCTTGGGTGAAGGGAAAGTCAGGTATCACCCAGCCCACCACCCACATTGAGAAGTTGACGACTTTGCTCACCCACAGCAGCACCGGCGGGAATAGCGCCATTGGTCGAAAGGCAATGTCTGCACGGCCTAGCGGAATTACCGTAGTGATAGCGTTTGCGTCCGGTTGCCAAGTCTGAAAGCCAACAAAGTAGCTGTTGGCGCTGATGACTAGGCCGACCAAGGCGAGACTCAACCACAGGGCGACGGCGGGCGACATCCGCAGCTTTCGACTGGCGGCACTGTTCTTGATATCGGTGATGCGGCGCAGCAGGTCGCTGAATCGCGGTAGGGCATACAGCAACAGTTCAATAAAGCTGTCTTGGGTCGGCGTCACCTGCGGCGCGGTGGGCGCTGGCGGTGTTGTTTTGCGAGGTGGAGTGGTGCGCGTCGTTGCGGCCATGATGATGATCTCTCTAATAGCCCACGCAGAGGGGCGAGTTTACGTTTTGAATAAAGCCGTCTGGCCCCATTGAGCCAATACAAACGGCGGTGTCTAGCTGATAGCCCAGCAGAACCGGGACTTCGATATCTCTCACGCCGTCTACTTGGTAGGTGATGCCAGGGCTGTAGGTGGCGTTCGTCACCCAGACCGGCGCGGCGTAGTCTCGCTTGAGTTGGGCGCGGCGCTGTCTGAGTTGAGCGTCCCGGTCTAGGCGGTCAAGGGCATCGTTTTGAGCTACGCGGATCTGCGCGTCTTGCATGTAGAAGACGACGGCTGAGCTACCCAGACCCAGGCCGATGACCAAACCCGTAGCGGAGAGTCCTAAGAACAAAACGGCAAGAGATTTGGGCGGTTTGGCGCTCGGTAGCGTCGGCAGCGGCTGGGCGGTAAGTGGTTCTTCCATAGGAGACAACGGAGCGCGTTCCGCCCTGGTGAAGGTTGACGGTTAGAAGATGCAGCGGCAGGTTTACGCTTCAGTGGGCCAGTATTGCTCTGGCATTGGCGGCGTACGAAAGGCCATGTCATAGCGAGCTTGGTCGCGTTCGGCGGCGGGCATCACCTGAATCGCGGATTCGATGTCCTGTCGATTCGTCAGCCACAACCGACCCCAGTGCTCAGCAAATTCGGCGGCTTTGAGCTGTTCGATATAGGCCGTCACTGCCGTTCTGTTCTCTGAAATCACCGTATGAACAGGGAGGGCCAGCTCATACACCAGCGTTACCGCTTCCTCGATGCTGTAGCCGCGTTCAGTATGTAGCGAGAAGATGCAGTCGGCGGCGGCGAGGCGGGCGTTGAAGTAGCCTCTATCAGAGGCAAGGTGGGCAAAGTCATTGTCTTCACCCCACCAGCGCTCGACTTCATTCGGCTCTTGGCATAGTCCTTGCCAGTACCAGCCCGTTTGCCCTTCGCATTCGTAGAGCACAAAGTGGACGCCGCTCTGATAGGGGCTGGTCTCGGCTAGCTCGATGTCGAACAGCGTGGAGGCGGGGGGCAGCTCGTTGAAGTTGCCGTCTTCGGGGCGGGAGTTATAGACGCGGGTGAGGAAGTCCATTGCGTCGGCGATCCCATCCGCTTGGGTATCGAAGCCGTCTTCTGAGCAGTAGTTGTCGCCAAAGGTGAGGCCGCAGCTATACCAGTGCCAGTAGCCGTTTAGCTCGTGCAGCGTGAAGTCTTCGTTCTCAGTGGCGGTAAACAGTTCAGGCAAATTGACATCAATGCTCAGCGCCTGAAGGCGGTCTTCGATGACGGCGTGGTAGCTCTGGCGGGTGTGGTCGCGGACGGCTAGCCAGGCGCTGTTCAGGCGGTCAAGGTCGGCAGATGTGCAGCCGGTGGCCGCGAGCTGGTCTAGCTCGGCGCGGATTTCGGGCGGTGTCATAATTAAGGGGTTCCGTGGTTTGATTCGTAGTGGTTTCGGGCGATGGACATGTGGGCGAGTTCGTTGTTGACGCAACGGCTCGCTTTTAAGCGTTTGAAAGTTGTGATTGAGCGTTTTCGATTGCCTCAGCCGGGGTCGCAAAGTTATGCGGTGAGCGTTGGCCTACATGTCGGCCTGTACCCTCCCAGCGCCAGGGCAAGCAGGCAATGCGGCTGCGAAAGAGATAGAAGTCTTTGTCTTGCGCAGGCGTTCCATTCAACGTTGCAAGAATCTGGTGGACGTTCTCTGAGGTTGGAATGAAGTAGGGCAGCTCTAGCTGTTTGGCAGTCAGGGGCATAGCAAGATTCTCCTGAAGTTGTTTCTGTTTTGGTTCTGTGGTGGTTCTACCAGTCGCCTGAGTTGTTCTCTAGTCCGCCTATCGTCGGGGCAGGGTTAGCGTCAACGACAGGCAGTGCGGCGGGTGTAGGTGACGTAGAGGGTTGAATAGAGACAGATGCTCTTTGCATTAGCTCGTAGCTCATCAGCAGTCGTCCGAGTGCTTGTGAGGGAGATGAGTCGATTTGAGACAGGGACGAAAGCACCGTTTTTTGTTCCTGCCATTCACCCAAGATCCGGGCCAGCAGTTCGGTGTTGCATTCGTCACCTTGTCTAAGCGCTTCCCATTCCTTCGTGTCTACTCGGGCGCGGATCTGCGATCGCACTACTTCGCCTCCTTCAGCAACTCTCCTGACACCTCAGCTAGCGCTTCCAGGTTTGCCCACTGAGGGTGCTTGATGGCTTTACCGCCAAGCACCTGCTCAATGCCGGGGAGCTTAGCTCCACCGCCAAGAATGAATCGCTGGGCGGTGTCGTCTCCGATGAATGCTAGGGCTTCAGCTAGGTTGGCTGATAGGTCAGGTGCGATTAGATCAGTGATTTCTGCGGTTGGTTTGTCGTCTAGCAAGAAGTCGATCACTTGCTGCGGGCGAGGGGTCTTTAGCTGCGTGGCCAGTGACTCGCGGCTGACAATTCGATCCGCGATACTGTAGACGCCGCATTCATCGAACGGGCGACGGTTCAGGATACGCCCTGATGCTGAAACCTGCGTGACTAAAACCGTGCGGTTGCCGATGTCGATTAGGCAAGCGGACTCGCCTTTGAGCTTTGAGCGAATAGCGGCAAAGGCTTGATAGCCTTCGAGCTGGGGCGTTGCGGTATGGATATGGACGGCGAAGCACTGCGGCTTGCTGCCAATCACTTCTGCATCGGCGGGTATCTCAACCGGGTGGCGCCCGATAATCTGAGAGACGATAGCGGGGCCGTAGCTTTTGACGGAAGGCGAGGTGAATATCACGTCCGCGTGGATATCCTCAGCGGTGCCGAACATCTGACGCAGCGCATGGAATAAGAGCAGGCGAGCGTTTTTTACTTTGCCGTCTGCGCTTTGGCCGGTGCGGGAGCAGGCAATCTCAGCAGCATGATCTCCTACGAGATAGGACTGGAGGCCGTCAGCAGTCATAACAGAAAGGCAACTGCTGTTTGTATCGGGGGCTAAAGCGACGTGAGAGGGAAACCGGCAGCGCACAAACTTATCTGTGCCGTTCATCTTGCCAAGCGCTTTTACGTCACCATTGCCTAAATCAATCAGCATAAGGGCTTTAGCAATTGGAGAAGTGCAGTTTTTGACCTGCTTTGCTTTGAATGTAGAAATCATAGAATCACCTGAAAGAGTTGCTACTACTGGCGTTGCTCAGTCGTGTCTCAAAAGCGCTTAACTTGAGCCTAGGAAAGCAACTGAGGCAGAAACGAGCTTTAAGCTGATTTGCTTGCTTCCCATAAACCAACCGTACTCTATTTGTACGCATTTAGTATTCAAAACGCGTACAAATAGTTTATACATAAAGCTATCTTCAATCAGCAATTCTGTACTCAAAATGTACGCAATGGGTTTATAGTATGCGGTATGTACCCGCATCGGCTACGCTAGAGCCATATTTATAATGCTGACTCATGCAATGAAGATTCCTAAAAGCGGAGCTAGCCGCCTATCCACCAATACATGGATAGAAGCCGAAGCGCTAAGGCGATATCGGCAAGCGGATAGCGTGCGCAAAGCTATAGAAGCTGAAATAGCGGCGGCGACATCGCGGTATATGACTGACGAGAAGTTTGTTGAGTTATTGCAGCAAGTTAGAGCTGAAGGAGTGGAGGCAAATTGATGACTGACCGACTAGGTCGAGTAGAGGCACTGCCAAAAGGCGCAGCAAAGAAAAGCTGAAAGACAATCTATAGAGGAATGAGTTATGCAGAAGTTACTTTCTAAAACAATTAGCCTCACAGAATATTTGCTCTTGCCCTATGACGGCAAACGCACCGAGTTTGTGAACAGTGAGGTTTTAGACATGGCTGACGCTTCACCGCTGCACGTCTTTATCACAGCTTTTTTGCAGCAGTTTCTGACCGCCCACATTAAAGCTCAACGAAAGAGCTTGTTTTGCTTAGGGTCAGCAGGTATAGAAATTCCTCGACCGGGCGATAAGAACAATGTCAGGACAACTGATGTAGTCGTCTGCGATCGCGCTCAATGGCGAGCCATGAAGCATCTGACAAAAGCGGTTTTCGCAGTGGGCAAGCCTCCAGCATTAGTCATTGAAGTCGCTAGTCCCGGTAACACCGTGCGCGATACGGTCGATAAGCGGTTGGAGTATGCGCTAGCTAAAGTGCCTGAGTACTGGATTATTAACCCAGTTGACGGATATGTATTAGTCTTGGCACTAATAAACGACGAGTATCAAGACGTTGGCGAATATAGAGCCGATGAGCTGATTAGCTCAAGGTTGTTTCCAGAGCTGAAAGCTAGGGCAGCAACACTGCTCGACCCTAGCGATGAAGACGTTGACAATCTAGGAAGAATAGACTAAAGACTGACTGTTTAAAGCAGCAAACGGCCCAAACCCGAAGGTTTAGACCGTTCCCTGCAAGCCCATCCTGAAGCGCTCCAAAATCTAATAGCCCAATTTTCTTTGGACGGAAAAAGCTATTGATTTTACCCAAAAGTGCAACAGGGCTTAAGACGTGCGGTGGTGCCGTACGTAACGCCAATGTTACCCGATCTCACAAGTTTTCGTCAGCACTCTGACGATATAGAAAACGACCATTCTCTAGAACAGCCTGGTAGTAAGCGCCCTAGTAAATCAAAAGGTTTTGATAAACCAGCTAAGAAGCGCGATCGCACTCAATACCCAAAGAAAAAGAAGCGACCCAAGCCGGTCTCTCAATACGTCGTCGAAACCCTCAGCGACTTCTTAGCACTCTGGCCACATCGCTACGACTACCTCTACTCGCCACATCCCGACCCTGGCACTAAACCTAGTTGGTATACCGAGACTCGGCACCCTCTGTCGGATCGACTGATTGCTCAGGGGACTTATCTTTATGGCGTCCGTCCTGGCTCCAATACCAGCTACGGACTCATCGACATCGACAAGGGCAGTCCCTATCATCCGCAACATGACCCGCTCGCACTTGATCGCATTAACGAAGCACTCGAACCGCTTGGCCTAGTCGCTAACCTTAAGCTCACTAGCTCAGATAGTCTAGGGCTGCATGTCTACTATCCCCTCACTGGGACGGTTCCTTCCTGGCAGCTTGCGATCGCCATTGCGACACTGCTAGAAAATGCGGGCTTCAAAATTATGTCCGGCTGGCTAGAGGTCTTTCCTAACCGCAAGCCCTTCGCTGCTGACGGCAAATACAGCCTGTTCAATGGTCACCGCCTGCCCCTTCAGCAAGGCTCATACCTGCTCAACAATGACTTACAGCCCATTGCTAGCTCTCATCAGGCATTTGTCCGCCAATGGCACGGAGTAGCAGCTCGTAATGATATTGATGCTTCTGTCCTGAAGCAGATCATCCGTCAAGCTCAGCGCAAAGCCTATAAGGTCACAGGCAAGGCTCAGAAGTTCCTCAACGATTTGAACGCTGAAATAGAACCGGGCTGGTCTGGCCCTGGGCAAACAAATCATATCCTCGGGCGCATCACCATGCGCTGTTATATCTTCGGCCACATTATCGGCGCTGAGACTCCCCTAAACGGCAAAGCGCTGGTTGAGGAGATCGTTAGGGTAGCTAGAGCGCTACCGGGCTTTAAAGACTACTGCGGCCATCAGAAAGACCTCGTTCAGAAAGCAAAGGAATGGGCGCGTTCTATTGAGAGTAAGGAGCGCTACTTTCCCTATGCCAGTGGTAAAGCATTCAAGGCCAAGCAGGGGCCGACTTGGAATGAACAGCAGGCCGCTGAAGCGCGTGAGCACATCCGGCAAGTCGTCATCGAACTCTGCCAGCAAGAGGCTTTCCCAGAGAAAACAACGGCCCGGTTTAAGCTGCTCTGCTCTCACCATGTCTCAGGTGAAACGCTTTATCGCAACCGAGACCTTTGGCATCCCATTCACATCAGCGAGCAGCAGCAGAAACTTATTGAGGTCGTCCCGCACTCTCCAGAGCTTTATTTAGGGAAAGAGTCTGCTTGCGCTGGGGGCGCAGCAGACTCTTCTCAAGAGACAAGCTTATTGGGGGACGATGGCCGTAACACACCGTCTGACAAGGCTTCTAGCAACCCAATTGAGGCAGAAAGCGGCCAAAACCAGGGGGCAGGCCGTAACATACCATCTGACGCGGCTTTCAGCCCAATTGAAGCCGTAGAAAGCGAGCAACCAATAGAGAGAACGCAGCCACCTGAGCAGCTATCCCTAAACATTCAGTGGGCTTTGCAGGTGGTTCATAGCAAACAGAGGGAGCAAGTAGAGAAGACTCGCCAGCAGTATCAGAAAGAGAAGCAGCAACGCGCTCGAACTGAGCATATAGCGCAGTTGAATCAGTGGATGGACTCAGGCGACCCGATTCTGGTGGCCGAAGCTGAACGGCAGCTCAGTAGGGTGGGGCGGGCTGCTAGGTCTGGCTAGCAAAGTTCTTGGCATCAGCTCAAAAAACAGGCGGTTTACCATGACTTTCTAACAGCAAATTCAGGGCTTGGGCGATCGCGGCCTCCTGACTGATATCTAAGTCGATCGCCAACTTCTTCAGCTCTTTTGCTGCCGATGGATCGAAGTAACCACCGACAAAACTTTTACCCTTCCTACTAGGAGGGCGCTTCTTTTGGCTGCTCGGTGTAGCCGATTCTTTTGACTGCCCGTTCGACTCTGGTAGGCTGGCCGGTGCCAAAGGTGCCATTGCATCAATCAAAGATTTTTTCTTCGGTGCTGACATATTTCAAGTTTTAGTAGTTTTAGATTTTAGTAATTTTATTATTGTGATATTTATAAACTTACATGTAAACATGTTTGTATGTTTATTTATTAGGATGCTTTGATGTTTTCAGAAGCCAAGCAGCTAGCCTTTTGATCTCGGCACCGGCTTTTGATGATGGGTCATATTCACTAGGAGATAGACCAGCGGTGAAGGCGTGACTATAAGCGATGCGCTGAGCTAAAGGAATCGGGCAGATATTTAGATGATAGGTGGCTAAGATCGCCTGCTTTGCTTCTGCGGCTGCGGCTGCATGAGGGGCCGCGTTGATCACAACGTAAGCGCTATCTAATTTTTTGGCGATCGCAATAAGGTCTTTTGTAAATTCAAGCGCCGCAACATCGGCTAACCCAGGTCTAGCCGGTGCCAGAATCACATCAGCAACTCTGGCCGCTGCGAGCGATGCCGAGTCGCTATGAGGGGGAGTATCAATAATC